>Ga0213870_1000009_pt1 | contig 110430 bp, 96 predicted proteins | sample WICALVC2017_Meta_FD_160119 | JGI IMG/M metagenome (GOLD analysis project Ga0213870, IMG submission 160119) | Freshwater microbial communities from subterranean cave lake in Wind Cave National Park, South Dakota, United States - WICALVC2017 | ecosystem: Environmental > Aquatic > Deep subsurface...
AGACATCAAGTACTATTAGGAGACGAAAACGCCAAATTATAGTTTTACCTATTGACCTCAATTTAATTCTTTGCTAAATTATCTTTGAAGACTTAAAAAGGTAAACTTTTCAATCGGGTGCTTTTTAGGAAATTAGCTTCAAAAAGTAGGGGTTGTCTTAGACATCCCCGCCTTTCTAAGGCAGAAGAACTAATCGCCGAGGCAAACCCGCATTCTTAAGACAGAAGAATTAGATTTTTCTTATTAGATTTTACTTTCAGGTGATTAAAAAATTGCCTAACATTACCCCACTTTGTCATTCCGACTAAGTCCAGCTCAGCTGGACGTATGGAGGAATCTCTCTCAACTGGGCGACTTCGGGACGCACCGTCTGGTGCATCCCTTCGCTCGGGATGACATTTGAGGCAAAACTGGGGTAAGGTCAGCGTTTTTGGTATTTGACTTTTTGATAGGTAATTGCATATAATACTACTGATATATGAATATAAGTCGCCAAGCAACACATTCGACAAGCTCAGTGCAAGACTATTTCTGGTTTTATTTTACCTCTTCTTAAGGGAGGTGTGATGGTGTTCTAAAAAAAAACCAGACAACTCGCAACCTCCCAAAAAGGGAGGTTTTTTTGTGGTTAAAAGCTAAAACTATGAAAACATTTAAAAAAGTATCAAAAAATAAACCTATTATAATTGCAGGTCCCTGCGCCGCAGAGTCGGTGGAACAGATCTCAATTGCTATTGCGCAAGCAAAGAAAAGACACGTCGATTTTGTACGCGTAAGCTTATGGAAACCAAGAACAAAGCCTGGTTTTGATGGACTTGGGGAAAAAGGTGTGGATTTGCTTATCCGAGCAGCGGAACTTGGAATTTACCCGGCAACAGAAGTGTTAATTCCAGAACAAGCAAAGAATATTATGAAAAAAGTATTCAAAAAAGTTCCAAGGACAAAATTGTTAATATGGATTGGGGCAAGAAACCAAAATCATTATATTCAGAAAGAAATTGCTCGGATTGTCGCAAGCGATAAACGCGTAGTTTTGTTGATAAAAAATCAGCCATGGGCTAGCGAAGATCATTGGGAAGGTATCGTTGAGCATGTTTTTAATGGGGGCATAAGTAAGGATCAACTTATCCTTTGTCATCGTGGGTTTGTTCCAAATGGAGTTAATCCGTATGGATACAGGAATGTTCCAGAGTACGCTATGGCTATGAGATTAAAAGACAAGACAGGATTGCCTATGATTTTTGATCCTTCTCATACGGGAGGATCAGTCCCCAACGTAATAAAGATAGCTAAAGAAGCAGCAAATCATAACTTTGATGGCGTCATGGTTGAAGTGCATCATGATCCTAAAAATGCGCTTACAGATGCAAAACAACAACTAACGTGGGAAGAATTCGATAAGTTAATGCAGGCAATATGAAAAAAATAATTGTAAACAAGAATTATCCGATTTTTATCGGCCAGAATCTGATCGAGAAAATTACACAGATGTGTCAGATTAAGAACTATTCTAAAGCATTTGTTATTACAGATAGTGATATCGAACCATTGTTTCTCAAAAAGATTCTATCTTTGATAGGGATTGATACTGCATATATTGTTTTACCCAGCGGAGAAAAAGAAAAGAACATTGAAAATATACAAAAAATTTGGACAGCAATGCACAGTGCTGGTTGCGACAAACAGTCCTTGGTTGTCAATCTAGGCGGTGGTGTAATAGGCGATATGGGAGGGTTTGCAGCCTCAACTTATATGCGTGGAGTAGATTATTTAAATATTCCAACTACTCTTCTTGCCCAGGTAGATGCAAGTATTGGAGGAAAAACAGGTATTGATTTTGCTGGCATTAAAAACTTAATTGGAACGTTTCACCAACCAGTAGCTGTTGTTATTGACACTCAAACATTAGCTACATTACCAAAGCGTGAATTTTTATCGGGTTTTGCTGAGATTATTAAGCATGGTTTAATTCGAGATAAAAAATATTATCAGGAAGTTACTAAGAAACATCCATTGAAACTTTCTCAGGACGAATTGGTAGATATTATAGCTAGATCATGCAAAATAAAGGCAGAGATAGTAGAGAGCGATCCAAGAGAAAGCGCCTATCGAAAGCTCTTGAATTTTGGTCATACAATCGGACACGCAATTGAATCTCTGAGCCTAGAAAGTTGCGCTCCGTTTCTTCACGGAGAGGCAGTAAGTATTGGAATGCTGGTGGAGGCAAAAATCTCTCAGCTTGATGGAATGCTTTCTCTGCCAGAGTTACAACGTATTCATCAGGGTTTAATTAAGACAGATTTGCCAGTCTATCTTACCAATATAGAGATCGCCAAAATTCTCAAAAAGGTCCAGTCCGATAAGAAAAACGAAAAAGGGAAAGTGAACTTTACATTGCTTCAGAAGATCGGAAAGGCAGTATATAATCAAAACGTTTCTGAAAATGTAATTATTGAAGCAATAAACACATACAAAATAAAATAGAAAACATATGAGCATAAAAATATCACCTTTGAAAAAGCCAATAAAAGCAGAAGTTTCAGTTCCAGGCTCTAAAAGCTATACAAACAGAGCGTTACTTTTGGGAGCAATGACAAAAAACAGCGTCACAATTGCCAATCCGCTGTTTAGCGACGACACAAAGGCGATGGCTCAAAATCTACAAACATTAGGCATCACAATAGAAGTTCTTGACGACTCTATTCGAGTAATAGGTTCTATTGAAGATATTAAAGATGGTTATTATGATTTAGACGCAAATCTGTCAGGAACAGCAATTCGATTTCTGCTTGCACTTTCAGCAATTATTCCAGGAGTCAAAACATTGCATGGAAAAGAAGGATTAAATAATCGCCCAATCGAGCATCTTGTAGAGGGATTGCGACAACTAGGTTTGAAGATAGAGTATCTTGATAAAGAGGGATTTCCTCCGCTTCGTGTGTTATCTTCTAAGCTTAAGTCTGGCACTGTCAAAATGAATGGCGAAATCAGCAGTCAATATCTTTCAGCTATTCTTATGATTGCACCAATTGTAGGGGAAATAGCTATTGAGGTAAAAGGGAATCAAATATCTAAGCCGTATATAGACATGACGATTGATAGTATGCAACAGTTCGGGGTTAGAGTTTCTAACCAAGATTACAAAAGATATATTATTCCTCGCGGTCAAAAATATAATCTAACTTGGTACCATGTAGAAGGAGACGTATCAAGCGCATCTTACTTTTTTGCTATTGCAGCTTTGACAAAATCTACCCTAACTCTTAAGAACTTAAATCCTAAGTCAGTACAGGCAGATATGAAGTTTCTTAAAATTCTTAAGGATTTGGGAAACAAAATAATATACAAAAAAGATAGAATAACAATAATTGGAAAGGGAGTAAAACCAGTAAGCGTTGACATGAGGGATTGTCCTGACCAGGTACAAACTCTTGCGGTTTTGGCAGCTTTCGCAAAAGGTGTCACAAGAATTGTTGGCATACAATCTCTGCGTGTTAAAGAAACGGAGCGAGTGAAAGCATTACAGACTGAACTTAAAAAAATGGGTGTTCGTACGAAATCTTCAAATGATAAGCTTATTATATATGGCGGTCACCCTAAACCATCTATTATAAATACATATGGCGATCATAGAATGGCAATGTCGTTTGCTGTTGCGGCAGCATTTCTTTCTGGAATGGAGATAAATGATCCAGATGTAGTTAATAAAACTTTTCCAGATTTTTGGAAAAAACTTAACTCAGTTGGTATCAAAACTGAACTGGTTAATTCTAAGAACATTGTGTTAATTGGTATGCGAGGTAGTGGAAAAACAACAGTGGCAAAATTACTGGCTCAAAAATTAAACAAAGAATATCTTGAGTTGGATGACATATTGGTTGGGAAAGTTGGTATGACTATTCCAGAAATTGTTGAAAAACACGGCTGGGATTATTTTCGAGACAAAGAATCGGAAATTGTCCAAGAGGTTTCTTTGTATCAGGATAAAGTTATATCAACAGGTGGAGGGATTGTAATACGACCACAAAATATTGAAGCTCTTAAGAAAAATGGAGTCCTTGTACTGCTGAAAGCACAGATTGAAACTCTTCTTAGTAGAATTGGGAATGATGCTAATAGGCCATTTCTAACAAATAAAAAAACAAGAAGAGAGGAAATCGAGGAGTTATTAAAACAGCGAAAGAAACTATATGAACAAGCCTCTAATGAAATAATTGACACAGATAATTTATATGCGAAAGAGGTAATGAATAAAATTCTATTAAAAATGGAGGGAAGATATTTATGAATATTTCAGCCAAAACAAAAATTTGTATGGTGATTGGTGATCCAATCGAGCATTCGTTGTCTCCTCAAATGCATAATGCTGCTTATGAAAAGTTAGGAATAGATAATAAATACGTATATATTGGATGCAATGTAAAAATTAAAGATATTAGCGATTTTATAAAAGGGGTGAGGGCAATGCACATTCGAGGCGTAAGTTGCACGATTCCTCACAAAATGGAAGTTATGAAATATTTAGATGAGATAGACGAAGTTGCGGAAAAAATAGGAGCGGTGAATACGATTGTCAATAAAGATGGTATTTTGAAGGGATATAATACCGATTGGCTTGGAGTGGTTGTTCCATTGGAGAAAATAACCTCTTTGAAAAACAAAACAGTTTCTTTGCTTGGGGCAGGGGGAGCTGCAAGAGCAGTTGCATATGCCCTAACACAAAGAGATGCAAAATTAGCAATCTATAATCGGACAATCGAGAAAGCGCAAGAATTAGCGAAAGATTTTGGCGCCGAGGCTCGTTCTTTGGACGCAATTGAAGAGGTTAAAAATATGGACATTATTATTAATGCTACAGCAGTAGGACTTAGTCCTAATGAAAACGAAACTCCTGTTGATAAAAAGTTAATCACAAATCACCACATAGTATTTGATGTAATTTATGCACCTTATGAAACAAGATTTTTGAAAGAAGCAAAACAGCAGAAAGCCAGAATTATTCATGGAATGGAGATGTTATTACAACAAGGAGTAGAACAATTTAAGCTTTATACTGGCTACGGCGCCCCAGAAGAAACTATGAGAGATGTTTTGTTACAACATTTAAGGCAAAAGGAGAACTAATATGCAAGAGAAATATTGTCTACCAATTATTAAAAAAACAAAACACGAAGTCATGCAGGAGATTGATGATTCTATTGATAAATATGCTTATTTTGAAGTATGGCTTGATTATATAGATGATCTAGACGAAACCTTTATTAAAAAACTAGAGGAACTTTTAAAAAAGAGACTTATTCTTTTGTTTCGAAGACAAAATCTTGAAAAAATGCATATGGATTTAGAAAAACGGCTGAAAATAATTTCTCTTTTGAGAGAGTCATTTATTGATTTGGATGTTTTTGATCAAAAAGAGGAGTTAGATTACATAAAAAATAATCAGAAGAAGGTTGCGACTATTGTTTCATATCATAATTATCGGCAGACGCCTGATGGCGAAAAACTTAAAGAGATTATTGATACAATAAGTAAATATGAGCCAGAAGTTATTAAGATAGCAACTATGTGCAATACCCAAAAAGATGCCTTACGGCTTTTACAACTGCTTTTAGAATTAAAAGAAAGAAATGTGAGATGCATTGTTTTGGGAATGGGGGAACTTGGTAATATCACAAGAATTTTTGGAACTCTTTGGGGAAATGAGATGATTTTTGCCCCACAACTTTTAAAAGAACAATCAGCGCAAGGACAGTTAACCAGAGGACAGTTGGAAACAATATTTCGCGAGTTGAAAGGGTAAAATATATGGCTGGAAATACATTTGGGCATTTATTTAGAATTACTACCTTTGGAGAGTCTCATGGAGGCGCAGTAGGTGCCGTGGTTGATGGATGCCCACCCGGTATTGAGATCTCAGAAGAAGAGATTCAAGTAGAACTCGATAGAAGAAAACCTGGGCAGAGCAAAATAACGACACCTCGAAAAGAGGCCGATCGTATTAAAATGCTATCAGGAGTATTTCAGGGTAAAACCACAGGAACACCTATCTTGCTTATTGCTTATAACGAAGAATTTGAGTCTGATGATTACCTTAACTTTAAGGATCTCTATCGGCCATCGCATGCTGATTACACCTACGAAGCAAAATATGGACTGCGAGACTGGAGGGGAAGTGGACGCGCGTCTGCACGAGAAACTCTTGCTCGCGTTGCAGCTGGTGTTATTGCCAAAAAACATCTCAAGCAAACGCTAGGAATAGAATTTGTCAGCTACGTTGAACAAGTTGGCAGTATAAGGGCAGATATTGATTTCAATAAAGTAACGTTGAGCGATGTTGAATCGAATATCATTCGCTGTCCGGACAAAGAGGTAGCCAAAAAAATGATAAAACTTATAGAATCGGTCAGAAATGAAGGCGATTCTATCGGTGGCGTTATACGAGGGGTAATTAAAAATGTTCCTGTCGGACTTGGAGAACCAGTATTTGATAAGCTAAGCGCTGATTTAGGAAAAGCCATGCTGAGCATTAATGCGGTCAAAGGGTTTGAAATTGGTTCTGGCTTTGAGGGCACAAAACTTAAGGGAAGCCAACATAACGACGAGTTCTACATCAAAAATAATAAGATTAGAACGAGAACTAACAATGCTGGGGGGATATTAGGAGGAATCTCGAATGGCGAAACTATCTATTTCCGAGTTGCATTTAAACCAGTGTCAACGATTAAAAAAGAACAGGATACTGTATCGAAAGATAAACAACAAGAAAAACTTAATGCAGCAGGCAGACATGATCCCTGTGTCTTGCCCAGAGCAGTTCCAATTGTTGATGCAATGGGAGCGTTGGTTATTATAGATCATTATTTGCGGCATAAAGCTCAGAACTATAACTATGAACGATAAACTAGAATACTGGCGAAAGCAAATAGATAAGCTTGATGATGACTTACTTGACATTCTTGCAAAACGATTAGATATAGTGCGAGAAATTGGTAAGGCTAAAAGAGCACAGGGGATTAGACTGCTTGATGAGAAAAGATGGCATGAAGTGTTGGAATCTAAGCTTTCTAAAGCCGAGCTACTAAACTTGCCCAAGGATCTTATTGAAACCCTTTATGAGCATATCCATAAACATTCTTTGGAGATAGAAAGGAGAAGTAAATGACTCATGTTACGCACATTCCGTCATTCTGGTAAGGTGAGTAAATGATATGAAAAAAACTACATTTGCAAAACGGTTAGATGAATTTCCTGAATACATTTTTTCTCGACTAGCAAAGACAGTTGCTGAGGTAGAAAATGAATCTAAGCGAAAGGTATTAGATTTTGGTGCTGGTGCACCTGATGTAAAACCAAGCAATCATTATATAGAAAAACTAAATGAATTCTTTCGAGCAGATAATGCTCATCTATATCCTGGCTATGGTGCATCAAAAGAATTCTCAAAAGCATTAATACAATGGTATAAAAAAAGATTTCATGTTGATCTTGCTGAAAAAGAATTATTCCCACTTTTAGGGGCAAAAGACGGTATTAGTCATTTGCCGTTAGCACTTCTAGATGAAAACGATGAAGTACTTGTGCCAGATCCTGGTTATCCGGCGTTTACAGGACCAACACTTATGATTGGAGCAGCGCCATTATATTACGATCTAACTGAGACAAATGAATTTAAAGTTGATTTAGATAGTATAAAAGAAGAACTATCAGAGAAAACAAAATTTATTTGGATTAACTTCCCATCTAATCCTACCGGACAGATTATAACAATAGATGAGCTTGAAAAAATAGTTTCATTTGCAAAGCAACACAGATTATTTATTGTTTATGATAATGCATACTCTGAAATAACATTTGATAGCTTTGTTGCCCCAAGCATTCTAGAGATAGATGGCGCAAAGGACATTTCTGTAGAAATTGGTTCTTTTTCCAAAACATTCTCTTTTGCAGGATTTCGTATGGGATGGGTTGTGGGGAATAAAGATATTATTTCGGCACTTGCAAAAGTAAAATCTCAGATGGATTCAGGTCTTTCTATACCGCTTCAAAAATTGGGAGCGTTTGCCCTCACAAATACTGATCAAGAGTGGCATCAGGCAATGATTGCAAGTTATCAAGAGAGAAGAAATATTATTGCAAAATATTTACAATCACTAGGGCTTGAATTCCCCCTTCCTAGTGGTAGTTTGTATATTTGGGCGAAGATTCCAAATACAGCTGAAAATTCAGAAGAATTTTGTATGGGGCTTCTTAAAGATAAACAAATACTTTTTACCCCGGGCACTGCTTTTGGTAAAAATGGAGAACGGTATGTGCGAGTGAGCATATGCGTAAACATAGACAAGATTAACGAATATTTCTAAATTATGAAACGAATTAGCATTGTAGGATTTGGAAGGTTTGGGAAAACCCTATACCGTCTTTTGAAAGATGATTTTATTATCACGCTTTATAATAGGAGTAAAATTGAACCTGGGAATTTAAGGTTCACAGAAAATACAATAATTGCTAAAGATGTTGGCAAAACATATAAAAGCGATGTAATTTTTTATGCAGTCCCAATCTCTGATTTCGAACAAGTAATATCGTCGCATATAAAATATGTTCGACCATATCATGTGCTCATTGACGTTTTGTCAGTCAAATTATTTGCTGCTAAAGTTTTTAATAAATATATTAAAGATAGAAAGGCACAAGCACTGCTTACACATCCTATGTTTGGCCCAGATAGTAGTAAAAATGGCTTTGAAGGTCTGCCAATAATACTTGATAAATTTAAAACAGAAACGAACACCTATGATTTCTGGAAAAAATATTTTGAGAGTAAAAAATTAAGAGTTGTAGAAATGTCTGCAAGAAAGCATGATAAAGTTGCAGCCAGTTCACAAGGCTTAACACATTTTATAGGAAGACTTCTTGAGGAATTTAAATTTGATAAAACATCTATAGATTCATTTGGTGCTAAAAAGTTATTGGAAATAAAGGAACAGATTTGTAATGATACTTGGCAATTATTTACAGATTTGCAACATTACAATCCATACACAAAACAAATGCGTCTAAAGCTTGGTGAAGCTTATGATAAGTTATACAACAAGCTACTGCCTAAGCAAATTGATCCAAACTTTATAACCTTTGGAATTCAAGGAGGAAAGGGCAGCTTCAATGAGGAAGCTATTATCTACTTTTTGAATAGAACAGGCATTTCAAACTATAAAATTAAATACCTTTATACGTCAGAGAACGTTCTGGAGTCCTTGCATATTGGAGAAATTGATCAGGGACAATTTGCAATACATAATTCTGTAGGAGGCATTGTTGAAGAAAGCATACAAGCAATGGCTAAATATAAATTTAATATTATTGATCAGTTTGCAATAAAAATCTCGCATGCCCTAATGATGCGCAGAGACGCAGACTTTACTCAGGTAACTACCATTATGTCCCATCCACAGGTATTTGCACAATGTAGGGATACTCTCTCTAAAAAATATCCTCATCTAAAACAGATTTCTGGCAAGAAGGAGCTTATAGATCACGCAATGGTTGCAAAGCATTTATCTAAAGGTAAACTGCCCGGATCTATAGCAACTATGGGCAGTAAGGTGCTAGCGAAATTGTATAATCTAAAAGTCATTGAGGACAACCTCCAAGATGCAAAAGAAAACTATACTAGTTTTCTTTTAGTGAGTAGATAAGTGCTTTAGAACGTGTTTGAAAAGTGTCATTCCGAGCACTTCGGCTTCGCTCAGTGTAAACTCCGTCGAGGAATCTCTCTCAACCCAAACTTTGTTGAAAAAGATCCCTCCACGCGCCCAGCTGAGCTGGGCTTGGTCGGGATGACATTGTGGGTTTTCAAACAGGTTCTTAGAGAGTGACTAGTGCTTGGTGCATTTTTTGAGTTGCTTCTTCGTAAGGTATTCCTTTGGAAAAATTCATAGGTTTTCCTATCTTTATCCAGATTTTCTTTCTCTTTTTAGGGAGGTTCTCCAAAAATGTCCCTCCCATTGGCGGAAAAATCTCGCGATACTTTGTGTCAATTTTGATTGGAACAACTCCTACTTGCATCTCTACCGCCATAAAACCAATGCCTGGTTTAAACTCCATAAGCCTTCCGTCTTTACTGAATGTGCCCTCTGGAGCAAGCAGCACGGAGAAACCTTTATCCAAAAATTCTCCAGTCAGCTCCAAAGATGCCTTAATCCTTTTCTTTTTATCAAAAGGAAAACCCCCTCCTAAAAATTGCACCCAATTTTTGCGATAGTCCTGCCAAATATCAGCGTTAACAGCTATAACTAGTTTTTCCCTAACTGTCTTTGGCAGCATACGTAAAACGCACAACCCGTCCATAATACCAATATGGTTAAAATAGAAAATAGCGGGCAACTTTATGTTCCTTAAGTTTTCTTCCCCTATTACCTTTAATGGGACAAAAAGGCTGTGGATTGGAAAGGCAAACACGTTTTGTAAAATTGTTCTTATTTTTGCGAACATCGGGTTATAGTTCCATTGGTTGATTGGAATTTCCGGACTTTCTGTTGGAGATTCTTGAATTAATCTCCTTAAAATTTCAACAGTAGTTTGAGGATTTATAGAAGCTTCGGGGATTGCTACGGCAAAATCTTGTTCAATCAGAGACAATAGCTCAACTCTTTGTAAAGAATCCAGTTTTAGATCAGTTGCTAAAGTGGAGTTTTCTTTAATTTCCGTTGATGCGATTTTTGCAACTTGAGAGATGAGATTGATTACTTTATCGTAAACATCTATCTTAACCGGCTCTTTAGTAACGCCTACTCCTCTTAGCGTTTCTGCTATACGTTTTCGATCAATCTTAAGAATCGGAGTACGGGGAAAGTCTTCTTTTTGCCATAAGCTTACCTCCATAATCTGCTCATGTGAAGCAAGATTTTGATTGGTATCTTTGATAATTTTCGAAAGGTCTTTAGGGTATTTGGTAATAACAACTGCGTGGACTACCTCTCCTTCTTCTTTCTTAACGCCCACTACACATGATTCAGCGACCAAAGGATGAGCATTTAATTTTTTCTCTATATCTTCGGGATAAACTTTTTGTCCATTGAGAAGAACAATTCTAAAGGCAACTCTTCCTGTAATGTACAAGAAACCATCACTGTCAAGCTCTCCGACATCGCCTGTATGGTACCAATCGTTTTTAAACGCAGCTTCTGTTTTTTCTTCGTCTTCGAAATAGCCAGGTGAGATATTGGGGCCCTTTGCTAGAACTTCTCCATCATATCCCGATGTGCGAACGCGTTTAACATCGGGTGTTGGTTGGCTTCGAACATCGGTGTCAATTCTTAATTTTATGCCTGGAAGGGCTTTTCCCACAGAGCCCAGTTTTTTAGCTTTTGGGGTGTTAATTGTTAGAACTGCTGTTGTTTCTGTTGCTCCATATCCTTCAAAAATTTCAATTCCCAAATTTTCCCATTTTTGAGCAAGTTTAAGATTTAGGGGCGCAGAACCGCAGCCAAAAAATAAAAGATTAGGACCTATTTTATTTAATACAGATCTAAAAAGAAGTCTTCTCACAAAAAAAGGAAGGTTGGAGGAAAGGTTATTTAAGAAAGTCCAGATCTTTTGTTTGTGCTCTTTTTGAACCTCATTTTCAATACCATTGATCAAAAGCTGTAGTACTTGGGGAACTAATGCAACCGAGGTAATCTTATTTTTCCGCAAAGCCCTAATTATAGTTAACCGATTGATTCTCTCAAGATATGTTACTTTTACCCCTGTTTTATAAAGTGCTAGAAAGTCGACTACTTGTTCAAAGGCATGAGAAAGCGGAAGCAAAGACAGGGCATTGTAGTATCCCTTAAAAGGAAAAGTTTGGGTTAGGGCTTCGATATTGGACAAAAAATTGCCATGGGTTAAAACAACGCCTTTTGGAGTGCCAGTAGTGCCTGAGGTAAAGGCAATCTCAGCAAGGTCATCTGAGCGGACACCTTCCAGGTGATCTGAATGGACACCTGGAAGGTGGGAAACTAGGTTAATCAAATCTTCAAGAAAAAAGGTTTCGTTGACTAGCTTTCCAAAGCTGCCTGGTACAAACTTACTCTTAAAGCCTATTTTACATTTTGCCTTTGTTAAGAAAACCCTCAGTGTCTCTTCTGTAGTTCTAACATCAATTGGAACAGCGACGACTCCCATAAGCCAACAGGCAAAGTAAAGGATTGGGTATTCTGGACAGTTTCCCGACCAGATTGCAACTTTATCTCCTTTTATCAAACCCTTTTCCTTGAGAAACGATGCTGTTTTTAAAACCAAGGAGAAAACTTCATTAAAGGTAAACCTTTCGGTTCTAAATCCTCTTTTGATCTCGTAGGCAATCCTATTTTGATGCTTTTTCGAGCACTCTTTTAGAAATTCTCCTAAGTTTTGCATAACTTATTTAATTGTATCAGGTAACCGATACCATTTGATAAAGACAAGAAAGCCCAAAAAAGTTGCTATTCCAGCGATTGGGCCAATAAGGCGGATTCCCAATGGACTCTGAAGAGTTGCTCCAAAAACAGAAAGAGTAGTCCCAAATATAATACTGGCGATTGCAAAAGAGAATTTTTGCATAGTATTTTGCATACCATAGTAGATTGCTTCCCTTCGCAGTCCTGTTTTTCTGGCATCGTAATCTATGACATCAGCCAGGATTGCATTGGGGAAGATAAATTGCCCGCTGAGCGCTAGCCCGATCAACACAGTTACAAGAGCTGCTTGCCAAAAAGGAGAAGGGATAGGAATAATTCCCACTAAAAAAAGGAGTGGAAAGACAAGGCTTAAGATTAGCATCGAGTAAGCATAGATTTTTTTCTTTCCTAGCCTTTTAGATAAATAAGCTTGTAGAGGTAATGCTAAGAGCATGCTTACCAGAACTAGTCCTGAGAAAACTGCCACCGTTCCCTCTTGCTGTATTACTATGAATTTTACAAAAAAAGGTAAAAGGGCATTTAATAGATTAAAGCCCAGAGAGAAAAGAACCAAGGCAAGGGAAAAAATTAGAAACTGTTTATTTTTTAATGTTGAAAGGAGAGATTGATAGACAGATGCTTTTTCTTGACCAATCCTGAAGTGGTTTTCTTGTCGAGATATTAATGCTATGGCATGAATTGCACGACGGTTTGATTCTGAATGCTTGGGCAAAGATTGATTAAAAGTTTGATTATCAGGGTGAGCTGAGGAAAGCAGTCTATGCTTAATTCCGAATACCGAAACCCAAAAGGATACAAGAGTTGCTATTCCCAAAACTACACCCATTGCTTTAAAGCCAAAATTTTGAATTAAGATAGTTGATCCAATAAGACCTATGGCTGCGCCAATTACTCCAAATAGCACTCTCCAAGCAGAGGTCGAAACCCGATCTTTGGAGGTTTTGGCAAGCTCTGGTAATATTCCCTCATACGGAGCAGATACAAGCGTATAGGTGAGAAAGAAAAACTGGAGGGCTAAAAAGAAATAGAGCGGCTCTATAAACGGGAGTCCCTCGGCAAGCTCAGGACCTATGGGCGTCCATAAAAGAAAAAAGCTTAGTGCCAGAAATGGGGTGCCAAAGAAGATATAAGGAAATCTTCTGCCCCAGCGAGATTTAGTTTTGTCCGATAAATGGCCAATAAGGGGATCATCAAAAGCCTCTATCAGTCTTCCAATCCCCATAAGAAGCCCAAGCGTTCCGATAGGAATGAGTGCTTTGTTAGGGTCGCCCTGTCCTGACCAAAAGAAAAAAAGCCACGCAGAGACTGCCTGAAAGGCAATATTTTCCCCTGCCCCTCCAACTGCAAAAAATATTTTATCTTTTAAAGGAAGCCTCATTCTTTTAGCATAGCAATAAATTGCGCAATTACATAGTTTCCATCATGGCTGATGCTCATTGATGAATATGGAATATGGAATATGGAATATGGAATTTTAACGTAGGGTGCTCCGTTTGGTTTAAAAGTTATAAAAATATTGAGCCATGAATCAGTAGGTAAAGACAGAGCTTTAATTACAGCTTCTTTGGCTGCAAAGATTCCAGCAAGATGCGATATTTCACCTTCGAGGTGGTGTTGAGCCGTAGTCAAACGCGGCTGGGACGTTTGACGCCCCGCCTGCGGCACACCTCGGAGGTGGTTTTGGGGGTAGTCAAATTCTTCTTCCAAAAACACTCTTCTTAAGAAGTTTTCCCCTCCCCTTTTTAAAGATCTTTTGAAACGAGGCAAGTATACCAAGTCAATCCCACAGGCAATATTCATTTCTTTTCCTTTACAATTTCTCCTTCTACAATACTACTTTTATCAATATCGGAGTGGAATGGTGTCTTGTTAATTTTCTTCTTGCCAAATTTTCGCAAAAAATATAATACCACCAACGGCGCTAGGAATAAAAGTATTTTTTTGATCACAACTAACGGAATCATTTTAGTAGTATAGCAGAAAAAAATATGGTATACTGACCACAGCATTTATTCCCCTTCGCCGAATACCTCAAAGCTTCTCGAGTCTGAGCGATCTTGGAGTCGAAGACCTGAATTGGATTGAAGGCGTCAAGCCCATTTAAAAATAGACGATTGCGCAGAATTGTAGCGGATGAGGACAAAAATGCTAAGTATCCCGAGGTGCAAAGCTATTCCACCCCCGAGGTGTATAATACTAATTATGGAGCAAAAAACTTGCATTTGTCAATCTTAAGATTTACTTATTAAGGCTATTGAGAATCTCTCCTAGTTTTTTTATTTCTTCTCCGTATCTTCCCCAATCTCCTTCGCGTTGAGCACGGATGGCTGCTTCGTATGTTTCTGTAGCTTGTTTTGCTAGTTGTTCGTTAGTTGCATCAATTTGAACTTCGGCAATGGGTGTTTCTTTGACTGTTTGAGTTGTTGCTGCATGTTCTTCTGTAGTACCGAAGATTTTGGAAAGTCCTTCTTCTAGCGTTTCCTCCATAGCAATTTTGTTTTGGTAGGCAACGATTACTCGTTTGAGTTCTGGGATTTTTCCAGCCTCTGCTTTAAGATATAGAGGCCTTACATAGATGAGAGATTCTTCGATTGGGATAACCAAAAGTGGTCCTTGAATAACTTGCGAACCGCGCTGGTCCCATAAAGATATTTGCCTTGCTATTTCTGCATCTTGGTTGATTCGGCCAATTACTTGTTTAGGCCCAAATACCAGTTTGTCTTTAGGGAAGTGGTACACGACTAGCTTGCCGTACTCTTTATAGTCGTTTCTAGCAACCATCCATGAAGAGAGGTTGTCTTTGGCTTTTGGAGTGAATGGTAGCATTAGAATAAACTCTTCGATTTTTTCTTTTGGTAGCTTCATAATCATGTGCCTCGGGGTCATTGTGACTTCGGCAATTGTAGGTATCTCCCACTGGTCTTCTTTGTTGTAGAAAATTTGTGGATCATCCATGTGGTAGGTGGTGTAGATTGCGGTTTGTAGAGTGAAAATATCCTGCGGGTAACGCAAATGAGAAATTAAGCTTTTAGGCATGTCAGAAAGAGGACGGAAACTTTTTGGGAAAATCTTAGCATAAGTTTTAATTATTGGATCGTTTGGATCTGATAGATAGAAACTAACTTTTCCGTTGTAAGCATCAACTACCGCTTTGACAGAGTTTCTAATATAGTTTACTTGACCACCATTTAGCAACAGCGGTTGGGAGTAAGGATATTGATTGGTTGATGTATAGCTGTCCATGATCCAGTACAGTTTGCCATCGGCAATCACAAGATACGGGTCTTGGTCGAAGGTAAGAAAAGGAGCGATTTTTCCCACTCTTTCTTGAATGTTTCGGAAATATTGGATGCGGCTTTGATTGGTAATGTCACTTGATAAAAATAATTTAAGAGAAGTAAATTTTATGGAATAGAATAGGCGTCTTATAAGGGAGTTAATTTCAACTCCTCCTAAGCCCTTGTATGTGGCATACACATTCTCCTCTCCTTTTGGATAGTCGAATTCTTTGGATTTTGTTTTGACGAGGACATAGTCGTTAAGAATTTCTCCGTAGTAGATCTCGGGCCGTTCAATAGACAGTTCCCCAACTTCGGATTTAGGCGGTAAGTCTTTGACGAACAGCACTGGCAATCCCTCCGGAGTAACCTGATTTACAGGTCCGGCGGCGACCCCAAATCCATGAGTAAACGTTAGCCGTTCGTTAATCCAATTTTTGTTTGGTAGACTGTCGGAGGCTAATTCCCTAGCAGAAAGCATAATTTGGCGAATTTCATCATTGATTCTATATCGGTCGTTATCAACAGATGCAAATTCGTAATAGGTTCGGATTTCCTGAATTTGAGAAAAAGTGGAAAGGAGTGGATCTCTATCCCAGAGTCTAACATTTTTGATTGTAATGTTATTGACTGCGATGTCCTTGGCAGTTATTGGTTTATCTGCAGATATTTTTCTTATCTCAACGGTATCCAGGCCATAAGCTTTTCGAGTGGCTGTTATATTGTGTTTGATAAATGGTGTTTCTTTAACGAGTTCATTGGGGGCAACGATTAGTTTCTGAAACACAGAAGGGATAATTGTAGAAGCAAAACTTATAATAACAGTCAAAGAAATTGCACCAAGAAGAGGAGACAATTTTCCGCTAATTCCATAGAAGAGCGCCAAGATTGCGGCGAGTATATAAGCAAAAACAGATATGCGGAGGATTGGTATCGAAACATTAGCGTCTGTAAAAGCCGCGCCAAACACCGTCCCCGTTTGGCTGGTAAGAAGATTATAAAGGGAGAAATGTGTGTTTATTGCAAGTGTACCTAGAAAAAGAAACAGCAGAATGCCAATATGGACTCTTGCTTTCCCCGCCGAAGGCGAGGCTCGCCCTGATGGGCGGTGATCCGAAGTTTGATTTTTTGGCATTCCTGTTAATTTGGATAAGTCAAGCTTAGGAAAAAGGCTTGACAGATTGAGCTTACCTTGTAGAATGTAGATAAGAATACAACTGATAAGCGATAGTAGAATAACGATTTTTATAAGTCCAAGCCCCAAAGAATAAACAGGGAGGGAAAACACATAAAACGACACGTCTTGACTAAATATGGGGTCAACTTGCCCAAATGACACCATCGATAGAAATTTTAATACGTCGTGCCAACTGCTTGAAGCAACAAGACCAATAAAGATGGCAACAATGATAATAACAATTGTGCCGAGTTTTCCGACTATTCGGTTATTGAGAGTTAGGGATTGACTGGTTCCAATTAGGGCTTCAGGGATACTTACCATCCAGGGTATTTTCGAACGGAGAGAGATTAGAAAGTTGGTAAGAAGAAAAGTTACCGCAAGAAGTCCTGCTACAGCCCCCACGATAATTTTGGCGATGAGAGATTTAATAAATATTTCGGTAAATCCTACTTCTTGGTACCACCACCAATCAGTAACAAGAGAAACTAAGCTTCCGAAAAAGATAAGAAAAGCAATAGCTATTCCTAAGAATGTTAAGGAGAAAGTTTTAAAAATGTTCATAAGTACATATTGTTAAGCACGTTTGTTTAAGGAATTAAATATAATCAAAAGTAGCGAGATAAAAGGAATTGCAAGTAATGCTCCTAAGATTCCTAAGAGTTCACTGCCAATTATCACACTTATAATTATTGCAATTGGGTGAAGGCCTACTGCTTTTTGCATAATACGAGGAACAAGGAGATTATTTTCAACTGCCTGAAGAATTATGTAAAATAGAACGACAATAAGCGCAGCATTAAAAGAGGTATTTAATGCTACGATAATCGCGGGAATCGCAGCAAGAATAGGTCCTATCGTTGGTACAATCTCTAAGATTCCTGCTATTAATGCGAGAGGCAGAGCAAATTCTAGGCCCAAAACTGTTAGTCCGATCCACGTTATTGTTCCGATAAATAAAGAAAGGATTATTTGTCCCCGAAACCATCCTCCTAACTTTTCTTCTATTTGAGAGGTTATAAGTAAAACCCCTTTTTGGTTTTGTATTGGAAATAAATTAACCAGATATTTTTTAATGCGATCATGATCAAGGAGCAGATAGAAACTTACAACAAATATAGTAAGAGTAGAAAATATTCCTCCAAATACTTTGCTTGTTAAGGCAAATGCGTTTTGGCTAATTAGTCCAATTTCAGAGCCAAAAAAAGACCCTAACCGCGACGCATCAATCTGAATCCCCAAAATACCCGCTGCTTGATCTAGGTATCGTGGGAAGATAACGAAAAGCGATTGGATTTGCGATGCAAAAAAAGGGATTAAAGGGATCACCAAAGAGGTAAAAAAGGCAAAGACGATTAAATAAGGAATTACAACAGATAAAACCCTTGGCACCCTTCTTTTTCGTAAAGAGTCTACAAACGGAAGAAACGCAGCCATAATAATGTAGGAAATAAAGATGGCAATAATAATCCCCTTTATCTTAAGCACAAATAGCGCAATGGCTATAATAACAAGAGTGAAAACAACTTGGTTTCTTAGAAAATAACTAATCAATGGATTACTCACAATCTTAATTATACAGTATTTTGAAAGTTCCTGCTGATTCTTGAAGTATTTATGGTTTTAAGATAGAATTAAATTCATGTTTACCCCGCACCGCATGTGTGGGGCAAATTTTTCGTCATGGAAGAAAAAAAACAAAATTCTGGTGCGGGGTTTAAACCCGTTTCCCCAAAAGTTGACTTTCCAACGCTGGAAGAAGATATATTAAAATATTGGAAGAAAAACAAAATTTTTGAAAAGTCGCTTATAAAAGATGCTCCTAGAGGCGATTGGACGTTTTTAGATGGTCCGCCGTTCATCACTGGTCTCCCGCATTACGGAAGCCTTCTCTCTAGTATTCCAAAAGATCTTTTTCCTCGATTTAAGACGATGCAAGGATATAGAGTTCGCCGGGTTTGGGGGTGGGATTGTCATGGCTTACCAGCAGAAAATAAAGTGGAGGAGGAACTTGGTATCAAACGTAAACGAGACATCGAGGAAAAAGTTGGTGTCAAACGATTCATCGATGAGTGCAAAAGGTACGTCGGAAAAGTATCTTCGGAGTGGGAATGGTATGTAGACCACGTGGGGAGGTGGGTGGATTTCAAAAATGCATATAAGACTATGGATCTTCCTTATATGGAAACCGTTATGTGGGTATTTAAACAAATGTATGATAAGGGACTTATTTACAAGGGCCTTCGAGTTCTTCTCTACTGCCCACATTGTGCGACGCCAATTTCCAATTTTGAAGTCGCAATGGATTCAGACAATTATAAAATGCTCCCAGATCCTTCAACTACCTACAAATATGAATTAAAACTCAAAACTCATCCTTCGGCGGGCTCAGGATCAAAACTGAAAACTTATATCTTGGCTTGGTCAACTACGCCTTGGAATAAAATCGTAACACCAGCTTTGGCAGTAAATCCAAAATTGACATACGTTAAGGTTCGACAAGGTTTGGAAAACTATATTTTGGCAAAGTCTACGCTTAAAATGCTTATGGAAGAACCAAAATATAAAATTATCGACGAATTTAAAGGTAAAGATTTGATCGGAAAAAAGTTTATTCCTCATTACGACTATTACATTAAGAATGAACCACCTCGGGGGAGTCCATTCGGCTCGCCTCGCGCCCGCCTAGACTCGGCTAGGCTGGGCGAAGCGGGCCACCCCCGAGGTGAAGGAAGCTCGAAGAAGGCATTTGTGGTGATTGCTGGAGATTTTGTAACGGCAGAAGAAGGGACAGGTATTGTGACCATCGCTGCCTATGGAGAAGAGGACTTGCCAGCTATGCTGGCTCATAATATTCATATCGAAATGCACCTTGATGATGAAGGAACTATAAAGAGCAACGTGCCAAAGTTTGGTGGAACGTATTACCTTAAAGCAAATAAAATTGTAAATGAAGATCTTAAGAAGCGAGGACTTATCTATCAAGATAAGGAATACTTACATTCAGTTCCAACGTGCTGGCGTTGTAGCACTCGGCTTTATCAAGCCCCACAAAATGCATGGTATGTTAATGTACAAAAACTAAAAAATAGAATGAAAAAGACAAATGAAGATGTTAATTGGTTTCCCAAACACTTCAAGCACGGACGGTTTTTGAAAAGTCTGGAAGCAGCTCCAGACTGGAATATATCGAGAAACAGATACTGGGGGTCCCCTATCCCAGTATGGGAATGCGAATGCGGAGAGAGATTTGTGCCCTCCTCTATAAAAGAATTGGAAGAAAAATCAGGGAGGAAGATTATGGAATTGCATAAACCAGAAATAGATGGGGTTGTGGTAAGGTGTGATAAATGTGGAAAGAAAGCCCGTCGTGTTCCAGAAGTTTTGGACAGCTGGATAGAGGCCGGGTCAGCGTCATTTGGCGAAAGACACTACCCATTCAAAAAAGGAGTAAAGCTTGAACAATTTTTTCCTCCTGATTTTGTTGTTGAGTATACAGGCCAGATTCGAGCGTGGTTTTATGTTCTTCATGTTGTTGCAAATGCGCTTTTTGATTCGATAGCATTCAAGAATGTAGTGGTCACCGGTGTAATATTGGGTACAGACGGAAGAAAGATGAGCAAAAATTATGGGAATTATCCTGATCCAAAAGAATTATTGCAAAAATACGGAGGAGATGCACTACGACTGTATTTGCTTTCTTCGCCCGTTATGAATGGCGAGGATATTTTAATTTCGGAAGAGCAATATAGAAATCAAGTTAAAGGGACACTTCTTATCCTTTGGAATTGCTACAGTTTTTTCGTCGGGTATGCCAACGTAATTAATTGGGATTGTAAGTTAAAAGCTGGAAAATTAACTATTTTAGATAAATGGATTTTAGCCCGGCTTACGATGGTTGCAATAGACGTTAATCTTTATCTGAATAAATTTGATACTATAGAAAGTTTAAAAGCGATTGAAGAATTTATAGTTGGGGATTTTTCGACTTGGTATATAAGACGGTCTAGAGAAAGGGTGAGTTTGTCTGCCGAAAAAGAGGATCGCAATGCTGCTTTGTCTGTAATGTATGGAGTTTTGGTAACTCTTTCTAAATTACTTGCTCCGTTTGCGCCATTTATTTCAGAGGAGATTTTCAGAAACTTAACTAAGGAAGACTCTGTTCATTTGCAAGATTATCCAAGAGGAGATGTGAGTTTGTTAAACGAGAAGTTAGTTTCAGATATGGAAATGGTTCGAAAGCTTGTTGAGTTTGGACACGCAAAGAGAAAAGAATTGGGGATAAGAGTAAGACAACCCTTAGCGAAGTTCAAAGTTCAAAGTTCAAAGTTCAAAGTTGGCGGAGATTTAATTTCTCTTATTAGAGATGAATTGAACGTAAAGGAAGTTGAATTTAAGAAAGGGAAAGGAGAGGTGTCGGTTCAGTTTGATACGAATATCACTCAAGAATTAAGAGACGAGGGATTGGCACGAGATATTATTAGACAAATTCAGGAGGAAAGGAAAAAGCTTGGCACAAGGCTTAATGAAAAGGTTGATGTTGTTTTAGAATCTTGGCCAAAGGGTTTTGAAGAATATATAAAGAAAAAAGGACAGGTTAATAGACTGCGAAAGGCAACAGCGGGTTTTGAGGTAAAGCGTCTTGACTGACTAGCATGAATAAAAGGTTTTTTTTGGATATCGATTGGGCGATAATTGCTCCAGTAATTGTTTTGGTTAGTCTTAGTCTGGCGGCTATTTTTTCTGTAGACTTTGCTTTGTTCAAAAACCAATTAACCTTTTTTGTCGTTTCCTTCTTCGTTTTTTTATTTTTTTCGCAAGTTAACTATAGAATTCTTATACGCTTCGGTCCTCAGATCTATATCATCTCACTTGTTTTGTTGCTTTTGGTTTTGCTTGTAGGTGCAGAAAGTAGAGGGGCAGTAAGATGGTTTGAGATTTTTGGATTTAGGGTTCAATTTTCAGAGATTATTAAACCATTCCTTGCTATTTCTTTGTCCTCTTTTCTTGTAAAAAATGAAAGTCGTTCTTTTAAGCTATTTTTTTTGACTATTGTACTTACACTTTCTCTTTCGATTCTAATTTTTTTACAGCCTGACTTGGGCAATGCAATTATTTATATCGTAGTTACGATTTTGACTCTTATATTTTTTGGATTTCCTCTTTACTTCTTTTTTGTAAGTTTAGTTTTCCTTATCGCAGCTTCACCAATTATTTGGAAATTTTTGCATTACTATCAAAAGCAAAGAATATTGACTTTTGTTAATCCAGGAGATAGTCTTGGAGCTTCCTATAACGTAATTCAATCAAGTATTGCAATTGGATCAGGGATGCTTTTTGGGCGAGGGTTTGGCGAGGGAACTCAGTCGGGATTAAAGTTTTTGCCAGAGCGTCATACAGATTTTATTTTTGCCACACTGGCTGAAGAACTGGGATTTGTTGGCGCTGTGATTGTTCTTTTGTGTTTTGCCTTTCTTCTGTATAGAATGTTTTTGGTTTTTCTAAATGCTGATGACTCGTTTTGTAAACTTTTTTGCTGCGTTGCTTTTTTTCTTATTCTCTCGCAATTTTTTATAAACATTGCTATGAACTCAGGACATCTTCCAATTGTTGGAATTGCCTTGCCGTTTGTTTCGTATGGGGGGAGCTCGCTTTTGTCTAATTTTATCTTGTTGGGTTTGGTATCTTCGATCTCAAGAGATAGTCATACGAGGAGAGTTTTGGAAATAAAATGAAAAGTCTGATATAATATGTTCTTATATGGAATATGCGGTGATAAGACTTGGTGGTAAACAATACAAAGTTTCTAAAGGAGACGTTCTTGAGGTTGATAGGCAGGATGCTGAAATCAACGGGCAAATGACACTTGAGGATGTGCTTTTGTTTGTTTCTGATGGTAAAGTTAAGATTGGAAGCCCAAAGGTTTCAGATGTCAAAGTTAAAGCGTTAGTGTTGGAGCAGAAAAAAGGAAAAAAAATTAGAGTGGCAAAGTTTAAGGCAAAGGTAAGATATAGAAGGGTGATGGGATTTAGGCCACAGCTTACAAGGTTGGAAGTAGTAAATATAGAATCTTGATCTATTTTGATCCTCTTGACATCTGTGAAAAACCATAATAGAATAAGCTAGTTTTCACAGAATAATTTTTGATATTTGATTTTTTAATATGGCACACACAAAAGCCCAAGGTTCGGTAAAAGGCAATAGAGATTCAATAGCCAAAAGACTTGGCATTAAGCTTTATGGTGGGCAAAAAACTAAGGTGGGAAATATTATACTAAGGCAAAAAGGTACCAAATTCTTTTCAGGGGGAGGGGTATCTATGGGTCGAGATTTTACCTTGTTTGCTATAAAAGATGGTACTGTAAGATTCAAGAGATCAAACGGGAAGCAAATTGTAGAAGTTATAAATTGAGAGAGTCATCTTAATCATGGAAAATCAGGAAAAAATTTTTGAATTAGAGGTAAGCATACTTCAATCTAATCCTCTTCAGCCACGAGGAATTATAACTCCCGATTCGTTAAGCGAACTTGTTGATTCAATAAGAGAACAAGGCATCCTTGAACCACTGGTTGTTGCAAGAACACCAGCTGGTTACCAAATAATTGCTGGTGAGAGGCGTTGGCGAGCAGCCAAAATATTAGGGCATTCTAAAGTTCCAGTGGTTATTAGAGAAACAACTCCTCAGGGAATGCTTGAGATGTCAATTGTTGAGAATGTTCAGCGTGAGGATCTAAACCCAATAGAAAGAGCGCTCGCCTACAAAAGACTTATTGAAGAGTTTGGTCTTGGAACAAACGAGGTAGCCAAAAGGGTGGGTAAAAGTGCACCAACTGTATCAAATACGATAAGACTTTTATCTTTGCCAGATGCAATTAAAGATGCTCTAGTTGCAGGGGTTATTACCGAAGGCCACGTTCGTCCACTTATATCTTTAGGTGATCCAAAACTAATGCTTGATCTATTTAAAAAAGTCCTTCGTGAAAATAGCAATGTTCGCCAAACAGAAGACTGGGCGCGGCAAATAAAAAGCGAGGTTGAGAAGAAAGAGCCTAGGACAAGCGTTGATAGAATTTGGTCTGCCGAACAAAAGGAAATGGAATCTAAAATTAAAGATAAATACGGTCTCGATGATTCGGATTATTTTCAATCGAGGAAACTTGGGCGAATAACTCTTGTTAAGAAGGGTGACGAGATAGAGACTGGAGATTTTTTGAAGGAAATTTCTGACGCTCTTCTGTCTTATACAAGAAAATCGGCTTAATCGTAAGGGTTTTTTACAAAGCCTATTGATTTAGGTGGCCAATAAACAAAAAACGATTTTCCGATAATAGACTTTTTTGGCACAAAGCCCCATTCCCTAGAATCAGAGCTATTAGATCTATTGTCGCCCAAGACAAAAAATTCATTCTTCCCTGCTTTTACTTCTTTATCGGCCTTAACAAACGACCCCGCATATGTTTTGACAGAGGGGTTAAGGTATGCGCTTTCATCAAGTCGTTTTCCATTAATGTAGATCTCGCCACTTTTTATAAGTATTGTATCCCCTGGTGTTCCGATTACTCGTTTAATAAAATCTTTTTCCGGATCTACTGGAGACTTGAAGACTATAACATCACCTAGTTGTGGATTTTCAAAATGAAGAGCTATTATATTGGTCAAGACGTACTCTCTGTCATAGAAATTAGGGTACATAGAGTTTCCGTTGACTTGAAATGGCCGAAATAAGAAAACATATATTACCAAAAATACAGCAGCAGCCAAAAGAAGCGTCTGTATGATGTCAATAAGAAATAGGTAAATTTTGCGAAGAGCATCTAGAACCATAGATTCTATTTTCTTAAATTACGAGATCTTTGTCAATGAGATGAATTTGTGATAAGATATTTTATAAACTAACTTGGGGCGCATGGCTCAGCTGGTAGAGCGTTGCATTCACATTGCAAAGGTCTCGGGTTCGAATCCTGATGCGCCCACAACTAATGACTAAGTGGTTTATTTTACTATCAATAATAGTAGGCGGTATTAGTTTTTTAGTTATTGCAGTTTTTTTAAAAGTACCTCAGCCGAAAAATGATGATACCAAAACACAAACAATAGCTTACTTGGATGATATCCCGCCACTATTTCCGCAAGTTTCTTGGGAAGAATTTATTGCTGATGAAGGATACAAATCCCTTGGAGAACAAGGATTGTATTCGCAGAAAGACATATATGGATCTATTCGTATGAATGGAAAAGAATGGATAGCTTCAAAAAGTAACTTAAGTAGAGATTCGATGAATAATTTACTTAAGGATTTTGGATCTTATTACGATAATAAGCTTTCGGCAATGGGATGGGACGCTTACTATGAGGATAAAAAATATAATTTTTCACCTCTTGCCGCAGATGGACCCGGTGGATCAATGTGGGGTTACGTTAAAGTTAAAGACGGAAGGCTTAGTGAAGTATTGCTCGCGACGTTTACTCCAATTGAAGATTTTGGCGGCATGGCAACATGTCCATGCGATGTGGGTTTTCGAGTATTTGTTAGCGAAGCTGTACCGTTGGAGGAGCTGATTAGGCGGGTTGAAGAATAAAGCTTTAAAGATGGGTTTTAAGATAGGTAATGTCATACAGAAGAATTGGGTAAGCGTCTCCAAGAATGCCATCTTCTCGTTCTCTATTTAAGATTCTTTCAAACTGATCGAGCCTATGTAATGCTACGTTTATATGATTCCTCCGAAGATCTTCTTTTGCATGATTAAGTACGCGGATGAGCTGTCTCATTAAATGTTTTTTAGTAATTAATCCAAGTTCCCACGCAAAATTTATGTCGTCAATTGCGCTTTGCAAAGCAACAGTCCTATTTACCATAGAAGATGGGGATGCTTGAGAGTAATCAAGAGACAATAATACATTGTTTCCTGGACTCACAAAACCAATTGAGGTGAAATTTGTGTCCGTACTATTCTCCTGAAGGGCGGCGATGTTTAGTGTGTATGTAGTGAGTTGATTGCTTGAAATTATTAATGTGAACCTACCGTTTGTTGGCTCTGGAAGAAGAAATCTGTTAACTCCAAATCCTAAAGTTTCCGCTAGGTCTTCTTCGTTTGGATTTCCGATCGGCGGTTCAAAATAATAGTCCGCATTTGGGATTTCAGTAAATTCTTGTGTTTGGCCGTTTACAATTTTCTTTCCGGTTCTTCTTCCTTGGGAATCTGTAACTAAAACTTCAACATTTGGATCTGCAACAAATTCTATATAGCTAAAATTTGTTTGCGAAGGGAGATAACGATGAGTATATTGATACGAATTATTAGTAAAGCTTGTTAAGTCTGGATAATTCCATTCTGGATCATTAACAAAATATCCATTATTCGAGATTCCTTTAGCAACTACATAATGAGATCCCCATTGTGTGTTAACTTGAAGCAGATGGGGTATTTCTTCCGTTGTTAAATCATTATTAAGTAAATTTGTTGTATTTACATTTGGTTTGTGTCCAGAATGAACAAGCTTTACGTTTGATTTTCCTGCATTAAATAATTCTTTAGATAATCGTTGAATACTTGACCAGAATATTGCTGACGAGCCATGACGCTTTTGATACCCGTTATTGTTATCGAGCCAATGATTGAGATTTCCCGGATTCATTGGATCTCCGTTTGTAAACTCATCCATTCCGTGGTATTTTAATATCATTGCTGCAGACGTTACCGCACATCCCCATCTATCCATTGTGGGACTTGGGATACCAAGGGAAGCAGCCGAATCATATTCACTCGGTCCCCAAGGCAGGGCATTTTGACTAAAATAGGGGACAGGAAGAATGCCTCCTCCTGCCTCATCTATATTGGTAACCACAATATTATCAAAATAAGTCTCGGAGTTGGGATCGGCACCAGTACCAGCCCTTAAAGCAATTCTCCCTGTAGGGAAACCGTCTATATCAACTGCAAGATCGCGAACTAAGGTATTATCGATAAATACTTTTATATTTTTTGTGCTCACTACAATTTTTAGGTGATAGGTTTTACCGTTTGGGTAACTACCAGCAACGAAAGTGTTATAAGTTCCTCCAACTCTTTCTATAATAAAATCACCAGGAGATTGAAAGTGAAGATCATACCAGTTATTACTTGGAAACGAGGGAGTAAATCTAAATGCAACATTGTGATCAGTTCCATTTACAAACTTCATGTCAAATTCAAAAATATAATTATCACCTAAATTATTCCATACAGTATCATTAGGCATAATATTGGTGGTACATGATCCTTGGTTTACAATTGCTATACCTGCCATGCCATCGTGAACTTTCCATGAAGCAGCGCAGGGCGTCCTATCAGGATCATTAACAAGTATCCAGCCACTTGGAAAAGATCCTTCACTGTTTGTGTTAAAGTTGTCTTGAAAAACTTTGTGTGAGGCAAAAGATGTTGATGGATTGAGAAAAAATAGTAAGATTGCTGAGGCGATTAGAGAATCAAGAATAAATTTTAGGGCAGGTATTTTTCTCATCTAGATATTAGTATTGCAAGATTCAATTTATTTGTCAATATGGTAAAATTCTGACATTACCCACTTTGTCATTCCGACTAAGTCCGTCAGCTGACGGACGCATGGAGGAATCTCTCTCAACTGGGATTGGGTTGTAAAAAGATCCCTCGACTTCGCCAAGTCAGACTTGGCTTCGCTCGGGATGACATTTGAAGCAAAACTGGGGTAAGGTCAGGGTAAAATTGTGACATAAGCTATGAGAATTGTAGATAAGTGTTTGATTTGTAATTTAAAAAATAGTTATCCAATTTGCAGAAAATGCACAGTAAATCCTTTTGAAGTTGAGAAATGCAGACAGATACTTGCTCAGACAAGAGATATTAAAACATTAAAAGAATTGTACATCTCGTCGATGGCAGAAATTAAAACTTTAAACACTTCTGGTTTCTGGAATAAAAAGCTAGAAAAAATTTTCTATCTTAAAGATCAAGATGGAATGACAAAAGAAAGGGTAAAAATAGCATTTGGGTTTATTCCTAGTGATGCTAAGAGAATTTTGGATGTAGGTGCTGGGTACGGTTTTATAGAAGAGTTTCTTTCTGCAAATAAAAATATAGAGATTTTTGGAAATGATATTTCGGATAAAGCGATTGATAATTTAAAAAGAAGATTTAAAGGAAATTTTAGTGTTAAATCACTTTATCAGATTAGTTATCCGAAGAGTTTTTTTGATGTAGTTATTATGTTAGAAATATTGGAGCACGTTCCTCCGAGTGAAACATTAAATATTTTAGGCAAAATAAGAAAATTTTTAAAAGTGGATGGCGCAATTATAATTTCTGTTCCAACAAATGAGGGATTGGATAAAATGAGCAATAATCCAAATAGGCATGTGAGGATGTATACAACTTATTTGATAAAAGCCGAGTTAGAGATTTCAGGTTTTGAAGTCATACAGTTAAAATCTATTTATGCATTCAAAAATTTTTATAAACTCAAAAAGATACTCTCTAATTTTTTACGGAAGAGATGGTTACCTAACGATATAGTAGTTTTAGCAAAGCCCTTATGACTATTCTTTTCTTCTCCCGTCTTTTTTATCCCCATATTGGTGGTGTTGAGAAGCATGTTTTGGAAGTAGGGAAGAGGTTGGTTAAAAAAAATCATAAAGTGATTGTAGTAACTGAAGGCACTTTGATTAAAGATATACCAGTATATCAGTCAACGAGCATGAGTGCTAAAGTGACGGGAGAAGTGGATGGCATAAAAATTCATCGTATCCCTGTTGGAAGGAAGCAAAACCAATACAGTCGTCATGCTGGCTTGTCCAGCATCTCCCACAGCCGTGAGAGATTCTGGGTGCGCTCCGCTTACCAGAATGACGTAATAGGTGTGGTTGCCAAAGATACTTGGTTTAAGAAGTTTAAAATTTGGTGGTGGTTGTGGCAACATAAAGACTTGATTAAAAACGCAGACATTATTCATTGTCACGATGTTTTTTTTTGGTATCTACCGTTTAGATTTATTTATCCCAACAAAAAAGTTTATATAACTTTTCATGGATACGAGACAAAATTTCCTCCCTCCAAAAAAGCAATATTAATTCGAAAGATTAGCGAGTGGTTATCATGGGGAAATATTTGTGTCGGAGATTATATTAAGAAATGGTATGGTACTAAATCAGACTACGTTACTTACGGTGCCGTAGATCTGAAAACTCAAAACTCAAAACTCAAAACTCAAAACTACAGCTCAAAACTTAAAATCTTATTTATCGGGAGGCTTGAGGAGGATACTGGAGTTTTGATTTACTTAAAAGCTTTAGAGTTGATGAGGCAAAAAAAGATTAGTTTTGAATTTGAAGCTTGCGGGAATGGGTCATTAAGGGGTGAAGTTGAACGTTACGGAATGGTTTACGGATTTGTAAAGGATATAGGTAAGTATATTGTTCGATCAGATTTTGTCTTCACGTCTTCGTATTTATCAATTCTTGAGGCTATTTCTCGAGGAAAAATAGTGTTCAGTGTGTTTCAGAACAAACTTAAGGAAGATTATCTAAAAATGTCGCCGTTTGCAAAGTGGATAATAATTGAGAATTCACCGGAGAAAATTATAGAAAAAATACATTACTTTATGAAGCATCAAAAAGAAAAAAAGGAGATTTTAGACATTGCTTACAGTTGGGTTAAAATGCAGACTTGGGAGAAAGTAATAAGCATATATTTACAACTATGGAAATAGTTTACTGTATCCATATCATTGAAAAAATGCTAAGAGAAGCGAAGTCAGAAACTTTTGTATTAGTCTCTTTTAGAAAATCCCATACCCAAACTTGAGGAAGAGTTTTATCTTTAACATCTATGTGATTTCCGTCTAGTACATAGTAGATTTTATTGCTGGGAGCGATATCAATAGTTTTTACTTCCTCTCTTGTTGGATCCTTCATAAGAGGATTTAACTCCTTTACGGTTTTATTCTGCAAATCAATTACAATGAGTTTATCCGGTATTTTGTCATCATGTCCTTGAAATTTTTTTGCTGCTACATACTGGTTATTTTTTGACCAAGTAATATTTGTAAATCCGCTAGCTAGGTTTTCACTTGTAATTTCGTAAATAGTTTTTCCATTTATATCAAATACAACAAGACTATTTCCCTTGTTTTTATGCACACTTGCTGTTACCGCCATTTTTGTACTATCCGGAGACCATGCAAACCAACTACTAAAAGCTGAAAAGATCTTTTTAGGTTGGAAATGGTCAACAGGAGTCAAATAAACATCAGAAAAATCTACAATATATGCAAAATATTTCCCATCAGGAGAATAATACATCACTGGCATATTATGAATATCATAATCACCGTAGATATCAAATTTTTTCACTGAGTTTCTTGTAATATCGACATAAAAATAATTATTTGTCGTATCGAGTTGTCCGTGGCCTCGTATGATTAAATGGTTGCTATCGGGATGCCATTTTTCTATTGCGAATTCTGTATAGCCGACCAAATCTTGTGGAGGCTGTGGGATCAAAATAGTTTGTGATCCGTCTAAATAAATTACAGATGGAGTATTTCGATTTGTATGAACAGCAATAGAGTTACGGTCTGGTGAAAAAAGAAATGCGTAAATCGTATTGTCCGAATGTGTAATTTGTGTGAGCTTATGGTTAACTAGATCCAGTTTTATAATTTCATTATTGTGAAGAAAATATACGCTATTAGAATTACCATCTAGAGTAAAGTCCTCAACAGAATTAGTATTAGTAAGTCTCTCAATCTTTGTGGTTTTTTCATCATAAGAATAAATATTGTTATCTCTTATAAACAACTCTTTTCCCAATAGCGTTTTTGTTTCTAAAAGTTGAGATACTTTTGGAGAGATTGTTTGTGAAACTGAAGATGGAGTAACCGCTTTGGTAGAATAATTGTTTTGCTTTATTATTAGAGCATACCCAACTATGATTAAGAAAATGACGCCTATGAAAATAACAATAGATACTCGTATCCAGTTTACAGTACTTTTCTTATCCATTCTGGAAAATAATGGTTGACGCTGTACTGAAGATAAAGTTGGCTGCTGTTCTTTGCTTTCAATTTCCTCCATACCCAAAGAATGGCATTTATAGAATGCTTTTGTCAATAGATGAAACTTTAGCGCTTTCATTGTTTATTTTTGCTAAAATAAGAGGTGTAAACGATAACATGAAAGTTTCTTTTGTTGCTACGGTTTTTAATGAAGAAAAGACGATTGGCGCCCTTTTGGATTCTCTGTTTAAACAAAATAAAATGCCCGATGAGATTATTATTGTTGATGCCGGATCAAGCGATAAGACTTTGTCGATACTTTCAGGTTTCACCTCGGAGGAGTCGAGGTCGTTGCCTCGCCAGGTAACAGACGGTACCTGGCCTCGCCACCATCCGAGGTGGGAAACCGATGCAACTGCATCGGTAATTTCAAATTTCAAATTTTCCCGCGAAGCGGGATCCAGCTCCTCTGGACAAATTTCAAATAAAAAAAATAAGTTAAAAATTTTTGTTCGATCAGGTTTAACGATTGCTCAGGGGAGGAATTATGGAATAAAAAAAGCAACTGGAGATATTATCGCGATGTCGGACGCTGGGTGTATTCTGCATAATGATTGGCTTGAAAAGATTACGGAACCATTTGAGAAAAAAAATGCAGATATAGTCGCAGGATTTTATCGGATGACTGGATCATGTTCCATTCAAAAAGCGCTTGCAGTGTATCTTGGAATTCCTCCGCAAAGATTTGATTCTGAGAGGTTTCTCCCCTCAGCGCGGTCTATGGCGTTTAAAAAATCTTTGTGGCAAAAGATAGGAGGGTTTAACGAAAAACTTGACAGAGCAGGAGAAGACACGCTGTTTAATTATCAAGCAGTAAAACTTGGTGCAAAATTTGCCAGAGTTAAGGATGCATTGGTTGACTGGGAAATTCCCGCTAACTTTTGGGAAGGGCTAAGGAAGTTTTTTATATACGCAAGAGGAGATGTCCAGGCAGGTATCTGGTGGCACCCGACACAGCGAATCTCTACTCACAATCTTAAAATCTTTAGTGTTTTTTTAAGATACCTTATTGGGCTTGTATTATTTATTTTTTCTTTTCAATATGAAATAGTTGGTCGTATATTGTTTGCAGTTATTTTACTTTATTTAGTATGGCCAATTTGGAAAATGAGAGATATTGTAACGAAACTAGAAGATAGGTTATGGTTGCCTGTTGTACAGACTGGAAGCGATATAGCGGTAATATGCGGTACAACTGTCCGATTGCTAATCTCTAAAAAGCGAAATCTGAAAAATGTGTTTTCCGATAGGATTTTGAGTAAAATTCTTTTTTTATCTCTTTTGTAGTTTCAAGAGCACTGTAGTACGAATCAGTGTAAGGTTTTTTGTAAGTTCTTTTTTTGAAGTGTTTCGCAATTTCACTGATTCCTTCTTCAATAGAAATTTGACAAAAGAATCCTAATTGTTCTTTTATCTTTTGAAAAGATACTATACAATTTCTCAAGTCGGCATCACCTTTCCTGACAATTATTTTTACATTTTTTCCATTTTTTTTGAAAACACTTTGCACAATCTTTGCCGCTTCCATAATCGTAATGTTCAATGAATCATCTCCAGCATTAAAAATCTTCCTGCTTATTTTATTGGTTGGTGCGTCAATAACTTTTATAATGGCCTGCGCAGCGTCTGTTGCATGAATAAACGGTCTCCATTGGTTTCCTCCGTTAACTTTAATTGCCTCGTTATTGTACGCAAGAGCTGCAAATAAGTTTAGAACCAGATCAAATCTTGGTTTTCTTGAGTGTCCAAATACTGTTGCAAATCTGAGTATTGTGGGGTGAAATTCGTCAAAGGTGTCTTGTAGGATTTCTTTTTCAGAATCAATTTTGCTTTTAGCATAAGGAGATAAAGGATTAAGCCTGCTTCTTTCATTTAAAGAATTATTTGACGCACCATAGACTGAACAACTTGAGGCAAAAATAAATTTTGGAATCCTAAATCCCTTTACAGTTTCTTTTATCATTCTGGTTGAGATTATATTCATGTGCCTAGTCAATTTGTCGTCTACCATTGATGCGGGATCTCCAACTATTCCTGCAAGATGTACAACTGCTTTAGCATCTCTTAAAGCTAGGGTTAAAGAGGATAAATCAGTGGCGTCTCCTTTTATAATTTCAAGTCTATTATTTTTTTTTAAATCATCAAAGACTCCTTTTCCATAGGTAAATTTATCCAGTACCCTAACTTTAGAATTATTTTTTAGCAATTTTTCAACTAATGTTGATCCGATATACCCTCCTCCTCCAATGACTACAATTGGCGAGTTTGAGTGAATTATTTGAACGAGCATTGGTTCTTTTATTGATGAATTTGTTAAATTAAGAAAAACGCGGGGTAAAGATGTTAAAGCCGCTAGAAATATCGCTGAGTTTAAAAGAAGGGCAATATCTCCGCCAAGAAATAAAATAAGAGTAGAGGAGAATAGGGAAGTGGATGTCATTACTAGGGATTTAAGCCATGAAGGGGAAAGTTTTAGAGAACTATAAACTCCTGCAATAAAATTTAGTGTTATAAAAATAATTGGAAATAAAAAGACATGTATAATGTTAATATTTGCAAAAGAAAAAATGAGATGAGAGGTTAGAATAGAAATTAGAGCTGCGATAAAATCATAAGCGACACGTGAGTTTACTGGATTGTAAATAATCTCTTTCTTAACAAAGTTTAATAATCGATCTTTCATGCAAATAACGCTTTTAGCGGATATTTCAGATAATTATAAAAGGTAGATGGTCTGTATGTAAAGTTGCTTCTAGTATTTTTTCTTGAAGTAAGGATTGCTGGAATTTCTATAATTTTTGAATTGTTTTTCTTAAGATAGTATAGCTCTTCGACAATTATTGGAAAAGATTTTTCTCTAAAATTTATCTCTTTTATTTTGGAAAGTTTTACCATTCTAAATCCATTTGTGCAGTCCTTAATTCCCAATCCAAAAAGTAGAGAGGATATCGAATTTACAAGTCGAGATATAACTTGTCTTTTTAAAGGAATATCTCTCATTCCTCCTCCTTTTATATATCTTGATGCTTTTACACAGTCTGGATCATGCTTCAGTTGTTTTATAAATTTGTAAATATCTTTTGGATTATTTGTTAAATCCGAATCCATGAACAATACATAATCGAAATTTTTTTGCGCAGCTTTATTTATCCCTTGTTTTAAAGCATAACCGTATCCGCCATTTGATTTACAAGAGATTACTTCAAGCCTATCTTTATAAATGTGTTTTTTACCTTTGATAATACTGAGGGTTTTGTCTGTGCTGCCGTCATTAACAACGAAAAGTTTAATGCAGTATGGGAGTTTGTTTATCTCTTTAATAACAGAATCTATGCAGTTTTCAGCATCCATTTCTTCATTGAACATCGGGATTATTATTGCAATTGATTTTTTATATTTTGATTCCATCTTCCATGAAAGATCGTACAATTGGTAAATGACTGTTTTTGGGCAAATGACCGCGTAATTTGTTATTTCTTAACCTTTCTATTAAGTCATTCGCAATCCTTTCCGAAGCTTTTCCGTCTCCTAATGTATGATACCATGTAGTACCTGTAATTTTTTTAAGTTTCTTAAACACTATCTGAGGCGTGTATTTTTTAGGCTGGTCTGGATCAAATTTTACAGCACCTTTAACGTCATAAACTTGAGGACGCTCTGTTGATTTTCGAATTTGAACAGCCGGAATGTTTAAGACGCTTGCCTCTTCGATAATAGTTCCTGAATCGGTAAAAATTCCTTTTGAGTGAGTCATTAAAATCAGTATTTCCTCATATCCTATTGGATCTACCATAATTAAATTTTTAGGAAGTTTTATTTTTCTTGCTTTAATAACCTTTTGAGTTCTGTAGCTTGCAGGAAAATAGACTGGATATTTTGCTTTTGAAACAAAATTTAATACTGCGTCAAAAGATTTGTCTATATGAACGTTTTCTCGCCTATGACAAGTCATCAAATAATATTCTTTACTCTCAATCCCTCTTTTTTTAAAGAAATTAGTAGATGCGACTTTTTCAAGTCTATTTTTTTGTTTGTAATAAAACTCATTTAATACATCAACAATTGGATTTTTGGTCACAACAATATTTCTTGGATTCAATCCTTCTGCAATTCCCCGTTCTTTATATTCTTTCTCGTACGTGTAGATAACATCAGCTAAATGATCGCAAATTGTTCGGTATTTTTCCTCAGGCATTCTCCAGTCATAAGAATGCCAGCATCCTTCAATATGAATAATTGGGATATTTAGCATTGCGGGAGCAATGCATCCCGCAGTTGTATTTGTATCTCCAAGAAAAGCTACAGCATCAGGGTTTATTTTTTCAAGGAGAGTATAAAGTTTTTTTATAAGTTCACCTGCTATTTCAACGTCTGTTTCCCCTTTGCATCCTAATTCATAATCTGCATTTCTGAGTTTAAACTCTCTGAAAAATATTCCTTTTAAGTTGTCTGAATAATGTTGTCCTGACCATATGAAAATAACGTCGATGTCTTTTGCCTTTTCTAAATAACGCATTATAAGAACTGCGCGAATAATATCTGGGCGAATACCAAGGACAAATGCAAGCATTTTCTTTTTCATAGTTGCCTTTGTTCAAAGATGAAGAGCTCTCGTATTGTATCATCAACGCTTCTTTTATATGAATTTAGATCTATTTCATTGGCATATTTTGTTATAAGAGTTCTAGTTATTTTTCTTCCTTTCGATTTTTTAATAACGGTATCTTGCTTACTTACACGAATAAAAGATTTTAAGATTTCATATTTTGTTATTGGGCCAATAGCAGGAAAGTGGAAGACATGCGATATCTTACGAAGTTTTTGAAAATTTTTCTCTGAAATGATCCAATTAACAAATTGAGCAAGCTGTAGCGTAGTACACCCAGACCATAATTGGTTGGTAAAACCGGATATTGTTTTACTTTTGTTTTTCAATAACCATTCAAAAAGTCCTTTATGATGCGTAGGGTCAAAGCCAAGAATAGAAGTTCTCACGTTTAATACGTTATCGTTTTTTACCTCTCCAGATAATTTGCTTAATCCGTAATCATCATTTGGCGACGCTTTAGAATCTTCGTTAACAAGTCCAGAGGTCTTCCTAAACACAGCATCTGTTGACACATGAATAATATTAAAACTATATTTCTTTGAATATTTAAAAAGAATATGTGGAAACTCTCCATTAATAAATAACATATCTTTAGATGAAGAACTTTTTCGTAAAATTCCAATACAATTGATGATATATTTTGGATTGTGTGTGCTAAATAATTCTGGAAGGGCTTGTTGGTAGTTATAACAGTCAAAATTATTCCTACTTGTGCCTAAAACGGAATTCTTAAATATATTTTTAAGATATTTATAGACGGTATGACCAAGCATGCCAGTAGCTCCCAATATTAGAATTTTTGGAGATTTTTTCATTTCTATGAAACTATTCTCACTTTTGGCAAAGGAACAATAAATTTTCCACATTTTTCTAAATATCTAACGTGTCTTTTTTTAATTTCTTCAATAAATGGCCAGGCAAATAAAACGACATAATCCGGCCGGTTGCTACTGTTTAAAACAGCCGAAGAATAAATCTCATGATGGGTCCCAGGCGTATATGCGCCATGTTTTGCAGTAGCATCGTCAATGACATAGTCTATTAAATGCTTTGTGAGATTGCAATAGTTCATAAGAGTAGTACCTCTTCCAGACGCTCCATAGCCAGCAATTGTCTGTTTTTTTGCTTTTATCTCGTTTAATAGTTTTAACAACTTGCGCTTCGTGTTATAAATATATCTAAAAAATGCCGTATATGTTTTTACTTTATCTAATCCTTGTTTTTTTTCTTTCGTCAAAAGCACATCAATATTTTTGCTAATTTTTCTTTTGCCAAATTGTTTATTTTGCACAAAATACATCATAGAACCTCCTCTTATTGGTACTGGTTTTACATCAAAAATTTCCATGTCGTGCATGGCAAAAAAATTCTTAAGAGCCATAAGAGAGTAGTAGAATTGGTGCTCGTGATACATCATGTCGTACTGTGTTCCACGAATAAGATCTCCAAGATAGTGAACTTCAAATGTCAAAAATCCACGCCTTTTTAATAAAGTTTTAACACCTCTTATTACATCGTTCATATCTTCGATGTGAGCTAAAGTATGGAAACTGTAGACTGCATCTGCATGGCCGTATTTTTTAACTATTTTTTTTGCAAGTCTCTCTGAGAAATAATCATTAATTATTGGTAAACCCTGTTTTACAAGAGGTTGTGTAATGTTTTGGGCAGGATCAATACCAAGTGTTTTATACCCGTGTTTTAGAAGAGATTGGATAAAACTTCCATCGTTACATCCAATTTCTACAATAAACCTTTTTTTTGCGTCTGGTAATATGGTTGTCAATTCTTGTACCTTTGACCCAAAATGGTCAACTAGAGTTTTTATAGAGGAGCTGAAATAAAAATAGTTTTTAAATAAAATGTTGGGTTCTATAGAACTATTTACTTGCAATAAATAACAATCTTTACAAAAATGTAGGATAAGTGGGTAGAACCTTTCTTTTTCTAATTCCTCTTTGGTTGTTCCTTTTTTGAAAAACCCTCCGGCAAGCGGAATATGCCCTAGATTTATAACTGATTCAACATTGCTGCTTAGACAGAAGCGACAGGTTGGAAAATGCTTGTGCTCTCCAATCAGTCTGTGTGTTATTTTTTTTTCCATAACTCCATTCCCCAATAATCTTCTGGAAATCTATAATCATCGTTCAGAGAATCCGATAAAGAGAGAGTGGAGAAAAAAATAATTTCAGAATTTTTTTGAAGCGCTCGCATACCATTTGCAAAACCGGCAGGGATATTTATTATTTGTGGATTTTCAGATGTTAATTCGAAAGTAAAAATTTTGACATTTTTGTTTGGTTTTAGTTTGCGATCAATTGGAATGGCGCATAACAATACTTTTCCATGGGACACATACGCATACTTTTCTTCTATAAAATGACCGTGAAACGCTCTGACTGTGACGGTATCATGTAAAATAATATGGTAGAATCGTTTGATATTCTTAAATTTGAAGCCATTTATGAACAGAATAGTACTCTTTGAATTTGTATGACTTGAACCTGAAATCACCGTTGGACTTTTTAAATTCCTCATTATAGTCTTCGGCAATACTATATAATTGCCTTAGATTGATACAGCCTACTATATATTATGAAGAAAAATAAATCAACATATATGTCTATAAGTATTCAGTTGTTACCAGTAGGCTGTCATCCTGAGCGTAGCGAAGGATCTAATAATCTTGAGATTCTTCGGCTTTCAGCCTCAGAATGACAAATCCGTTGGGAAGAACTGAATACTAACATATGTCTCAAGAAATTAGAGTAATTTTATTAGAGTTCGTACTTTACATAATTATTGAGGCATTAGTTATTTTTGCAAGTTTTAGAGCATTACGAGAAAGTTTTCCACCCACAGAAATAACAATAAACAAAATAATAGGACATTCGCATTATTATGGATATCCATACTATTTTGATACTTTTATTATTTTTTTTCTTTTATTGTCTCCAATAATAATATGTCTCTTAATAATTCTAAGAAGGAAGCTAATAAGTAAATGAATAAATTAAATAGAGCAATTATTTTTTTATTTGTTGTTTTGTCTGTAATCGTATCGGTAAAATTAACTTTATGTATACCTACAATTTTTAATTCCCTTGGATTTGATTCACAAAACCTTTTGGTATGGAGGCATTCGGCAATTGTGGGCCAGCTTCCCTACAAAGACGTATTCTATCCTTACGGATTACTTAATTATTGGAAAGAAACATCGTTTTTTTGGCGGGTCGTTTCAATCTTGCTTACGATTAGTTTATTCGTTAGCTTACTTTATGCATTTTTAAAGTTATTTAAAAATAAATTGTACGCTTATATAGTTACAATAATATTTTATGTGAGCACTATTTATGTAACAGGAATTTCTTCATTCGCAAGATACGGAGTGATAACAGCTTTAGCGGTAATCTCGATATTTATTTTTTATAAAAATAGATTTCTGCCAAAAAAGATACTTTTTCTTATTGGTGTTACTTCTTCCCTTGTTTTTTTTCTGCTTATCGATCAGGGCATATACGTAATACTTTTCTTTTCATTTTTTATTTTCGCAAACCCTATTCTTAAGAGTGGTTTTACTCAATTTAAAGAAAAAAATTACTATCAAGAACTCGCGACCTCATATAGTATATTTGTTTTGGGATTTTTCATTGCCAGCCTTCCATTTATTGGTTATTTTACTTATCAGGGAATCTTATTTGATTTCGTTTCACACCTCCATAAGTTATCAGATATTTCTGAATACGCAAAAACACCCTACTTGCATTCTTTGCGTTCGTTAAGCGGGATATTCAATATTGCTGTACTTTTTCTTTCTATCTCATATCTTAGCATTCGTACCTTTTTTGTTTCGAGAAATTACGATAGAAACTCGTATATTATTTTATCCTTAATTTTTGTACTACTCCTTCTTGAGCAAAAAAGCATCATTCGATCTATTGATAATCAACTCGTGTTTATAAGCATATTGCTGCTTTTAACACTCTTTTATAATATAGTTCCACGGATAAGTTTTTTTCTTAAGAAAAGTTTTTCCATAAAAGAACGTTATATGTATGCAATGATCATTATAGTTATAGGGTTTTCAATTTTTTATACATCAGTAAAAGATTTACCTTTTCAAACGTGCAATTTGGAAAGATCCATAGAGAAAATAAGCAGCAGCTGGTTAAAAAAGATTCCTAATTATTCGTTGGTACTAAACAAAATTTCTCAATACAAAGATTTTAATGGTAAAATCTTTAGCTTTCCAGGCGATCCGTTGTTTTATATTTTGTTCAAACAGAATCCACCATATTATTTTACGATTTATGAAGCAAGTCCAGAAGAATATAAAAAGAAACGTATCCAATATATAAATGAAAATAAAGTAGATTACATTATTTATAACCTCAATATTAAAGCAATACAAGATGGTGTCCCTGATCTTGTTCGCGGTAATACAGAAGCTAACTACATTTTAAGCAATTTTCATATAATAGATAAGGTAGAAAATTTTCTCATATTAAGGAGAAACGAAAGCAACGAAGATTTCTTTAAAAATCCTTTTCTTCTAAAATATCCCGATATTAATTCCTATTTTTCTACAATGCATTTAGGACATATACCCAAAAGCGAAGGAATTTATAAAAAAAGGATAATTGATGAGGAGGGACATAAGGTTTACGAAGCAAAATCAATCCGTCAGTTAAATAAGTTTTTAGCAAACCATAAACTTAATTCAAAAAATCTTTTTTTCATTTTTACTCCCAACACAAAATATAATGAAGATATGCATTTTAGAATCAAAACTAAAGATAATCATACTGCAGACGTATATTTTGACCCTTGCGATATGGGTGCGGCTTGTGTCGTAAACTTATCTCGTATTCCATTATTTAATCGAAATAGAAGATTGAGTGAAGTAATACAGAATGGTGATTTTAGGGGAAAGATTGAGATAATTACTGGAGTAAAAAACGAAACTATTTGGTGACAGAGAAATTCTTTTTACTTCTTTTTAGCAATTATTATCATTTCTCCTATATAAAAAGGTAGTGATATATTTTTTCCAATTTTATGGACTATTCTAGCAAATGGCTTTACTATTCGATAAAACTCCGGACCAAAGTTTTGGAGCATATCGAAAACATACCCAATTGGAAGTTTTTTCCAACTTTGTTTAAAAGTAATATTTGTAAATTGCTCTTTCTTTAATACTGATTCAAGACTACTGCGCGAAAATAAATGAATATGTTCGATGGGGGTATATGGCGGCCAGTATTTTCTCATAATTCTGGCAAACAGAGAACCGCTATTTGGAGTTTGAATAAAGATTATTCCATTTTTTTTAAGAAGATCTGAACATTTTTTGAGGAGTCGGATGGGATCTGTTACATGTTCAATCAGACCCAAAAGAGAAATGATATCAAAGTTCATATTAGGAAATTCATTATCCATTATATCTGCTTTATATACCCTTCCCCCAAGTTTTTTATTAGCAATTTCAACCGCTTCTTTTTGTAATTCTATTCCGTACACGTCCGCTCCTTTTCTTTGAAGAATTTCAAGAAATTCTCCTGTAAAGCATCCTATATCTAAAACCTTTAGTTCTCCAAAATTGATTTTTTTATCTATTAATGCTCGTTCTAATTCCGCAGCAAAATTTTCATACACTTTTTTATACTGATCGGAGTATTCTCTAAGAAGCTGATAGTTTCCTTGCCGAAACTTTTCTTTATAATGTTCTTTGATCATTTTTACTGTTGGAAGAGGATATGTTGAAACAAGTACGCATGAGGTACATATGTAATAAAAAAAACTTTTATGATATGTGAATAGGTATTTTTGGGTACGATTGCAAATAATACACTTTATCATAGAGCCATTTTGGTATAATACACATATAGTATACTTTTATGATAAAACTTGTCAAAACCACATTTTATAAAGAAAGGGAGACAAAACAGAAGCTTTGCGATTTTATAAAAAAAACAAAGCAATTAAGTTTTGGTCCAGAGTGTGAAAAATTTGAAAAGAATTTCGCGAAGTGGCAGGGTAGAAAGTATTGTATACTTTTAAACAGCGGTAGCTCGGCAAATCTTGCGACTATTCAAACACTTCTTAATTTGAATAAGATAAAAAGAGGAGATAATATTGGCTTCTCAACTCTTACTTGGTCAACTAATGTAATGCCACTTATTCAACTTGGATTAACGCCTATTCCAATAGATATTTCACTTGAGACTCTTAATGTTTCAAGTACAAAATTATTACAAATCCTAGAACGGTATCCAATTAAAATGTTATTCCTTACAAATCTCCTAGGGTTTTGTGACGACATCGACGTTATAAAGGAGATATGTAGAAAAAGAAGAATTTTTTTTATTGAAGACAATTGTGAATCTTTGGGTACAGTTTATAAAGGGAAAAAACTTGGAAATTATGGACTAGCATCTACATTCTCTTTTTATGTAGGACATCATATGTCAACAATAGAAGGAGGAGCAGTTTGCACAGATAGTGAGCAAGTTGCTAATATGCTTAGAATAGTTCGCGCACATGGTTGGGAGAGAAATATAAGCATAAAAAGACAAATAAAAATGAGAAAAGAACATAAAATCAATTCTACATTTTATTCACGTTACACATTTTATGATTTAGGCTACAATTTGAGACCAACAGAAATTACTGGATTTATTGGTAATACACAAATTCCATATCTCAATGACATTATTAAAATAAGGCATAATAATTTTTTTAAAATGGCTGTGTCTATTTATAAACAAACAAATAAGTATCACCCAATAAAATTTGATCATATTGATTTTCTTTCCAATTTTGCTGTACCTGTTGTTTGCAGATCGCAAAAGATAAGAGATGTATTAGTTGAAAAATGCAATGGAAAGATCGAAATAAGACCCATTGTAGGAGGAGATATGACAAGACAACCGTTCTTTAATAAGTACATGAAGGAATTCTCTTTGAAAAACTCAAATGCAAAACTTGTCCATACACAGGGTCTTTATTTTGGCAATAACCCTGATTTAACCAATAAAGAAACGTCAACGATTATAAAAGTTTTTGCAGATTTTAATGATTAAGGTGTTTATGAGAAAAACCTAAGTCATGCAATATGCTTGCTCTAAAAGTATATGGGGTATACAAGAGAAACAATAAAAGGTATTTCCTGGATGGTTGGATTTAGAGTTGTTACACGGCTTATCTCTTATGCTAGATTAGCAATAATCTTAAGAATTCTATCTCCTACCCAATTTGGGTTATTCGTTATCGCTTCAATCGTGTTAGCCTTTATAGAGATTCTTATTGAGACTGGTATTAACACTTTTCTAATTCAAGAAGAGGACGAGATAGATACATACGTTAATACAGCTTGGATTGTTTCAATTGTCCGAGGTGCAGCAATAGCTCTTATGATAATTGCAGCAGCATCATCTATCGCTCAGTTTTTCAATGCCGTTGGTTCGTATACATTACTGCTTTTAATAAGCATTGTGCCTTTTGTCAGAGGCTTTATAAACCCCGCAATTATCAAGTTTCAGAAAGATCTTGATTTTCATAAAGAATTTTATTTTCGAACCTTTTTATTTCTTGTTGATACATCGGTGGCTGTTGTTGTGACATATATCACAAGATCCGCAGAAGGTATTATTTGGGGACTTATTGCAGGAGCGTTTCTTGAAGTAATTTTATCATTTGTCCTAATCAGGCCGACTCCGAAGTTTATTTTTCAGATGAATCTTCTTAAAAGAGTAATTAATCGGGGAAAGTGGATGACTGCTGCGGGTGTATTTAATTATTTATTTCATAATGGTGATGATATTGTAGTTGGAAAGCTACTAGGAACACTATCTTTAGGCTTGTACGATTTCGCTTATAAATTTTCTATGTTGCCTATAACCGAGGTAGGTGATGTTGTATCTAAAGTAACATTTCCTGTATATACTAAAATTGCTCATGATGCAAAGCGACTCAAGACAGCTTATTTGAAAACGCTTGCAGCAACAACCATTTTGGTTATGCCAATTGGGTTGATATTATTTTTATTTCCTCATGAAATTATACTGTTTTTTGGACCACAGTGGAGTAAGGCTGCAAGCATATTTCAGATACTGGCTGTATTTGGAGTGATTCGGGCAATACTAAATACTGCGTCGCCGCTTTTTTTAGCTGTAAAGAAACAAGAGTATGTAACTTCAGTCACATTGATAAGTTTTCTTGTTTTGGCTTTCACGATTATTCCTTTTGTAAAAAAATTTGGTATAAGTGGTGCAGGATTTTCTGTTCTGACAGCGACATTTTTCACGATTCCATTTATACAATATTATTTGTTTAAAACGTTTAAAGATATTAACAAGAATAGCTGATATGAGGATTGCTATTTTCTATAATCTCGCATTTGGTGGTGCCAAGCGAGTTGTTTCTGAACATGTCAGGGGATTAAAAGAAAGAAACCATACGGTAGACGTATATGCTATTAATCCCGAACCTGATATTTTCGACCCTTCCCAATACTCCGATACAGCATATACATATATATTTCGACACGATATCTACAAATTTCCTATTATTGATAGGTTTATCAGAGACTACAAAATTTTTTTTCCACTGAAGATATTTCACAAAAAAATTGCCGCTGATATTGATAAGCGTATGTATGATATCGTGCTAGTTCACCCCGATAGATTGACACAAGCACCATTTCTTTTACAGTTCTTAAAAACCCCGAGCGTCTACTACTGTCAAGAGCCCCTGCGTATTGCATATGAGTATGCGCTGCGATTAAAAGATAACGTAGGGTTCCTAAAACATGTATATGAAAATACTGCGAGAATGTATCTAAAACGAACCGATCGAGAAAACGTAAGAGCAGCTACGCTTACGATAGCCAGTTGTTATCATATTAGAGAACGGATGATTGAAGCATATGACGTTTATCCAAAGGTCGTTTATTGCGGCATAGATGATACAATCTTTCGTTCACTGAAACAAAAAAAGAGAAACCAAATTTTTTTTGTAGGTAACACTACTATTTCTATTGATGGGTACGATTTGGTAGAGAAGGCGCTTCGTCTTATTCCAGAAAATTTGCGGCCAAAACTTAGAATTGTTTCTTGGCAAAGAGAAAACAAAAAGAGATTAACAGATAAAGAACTTGTAGAAATATATAACCATTCGATAGTTACCCTATGTCTAAGTAGATTCGAAACATTTGGATTGGTACCTCTTGAGTCGATGGCGTGCGGTACACCTGTTATCGCAACAAAGGTGAGTGGTCATAGAGAAACAGTTGTTGATAATAAAACAGGATTTCTTGTTGATTTTGATCCAAAAGAAATTGCTGAAAAATTAATGTTTCTGATTAAGACCCCCTCAAAAGTAACTACAATGGGAAAAAATGCACGGACACATATTGAAAATTCATTCACCTGGGAAATACAGATAGATATACTTGAAAAAACTTTGACAGAGGTTGGTGAGCGTACAAGATGAAACTTTCAATTATTATTGTTCATTATAGGGTAGAAAAAGAATTGTTTGATTGTTTAACATCCATAAGGGACGCAAACATAAAAACATCGTATGAGGTTATTGTAGTTGATAACGACGAAAAAAAAACCATAGAGAAAGAGCTGAAAAAAAAGTTTAGCTTTGTAAAATATATTAAAAGCCCAAGAAATATTGGTTTTGGATCAGGGAATAATTTAGGAGCAAAATGTGCAAGGGGAGAGTTTTTATTTTTCTTGAACCCAGACACGATACTTCAAAAAGATACTGTAAATAGATTAGTAGAATTTATAGAGAAAAATAAAAATATAGGAATTGTCGCTCCGCTTCTTTTAGATAGAAACAATAAACCATACTCACTTCAAGGCACCAAAGAGCTTAATCCTTTGAATGGAATAATTGGGTTATCTTTTTTGAACAAACTGTTTCCTAATAATCTTATTTCGAAGAACTATTGGCTTTTGGATTGGGATAAAAAAGGAGTAATAGAAGTTGACGTTGTACCAGGAACTGCATTTATTATTCGTCGCAGTATTTTTGAAAAAATTGGAGGATTCGATGAAAGATTTTTTCTTTATTTTGAGGAAAGTGATTTGTGTAGAAGAATCAGGCAATTGGGTTATAAAATTTTTATTGTTCCACATTCTAAAGTAGTCCATTTTTGGGGAAGAAGCACTGTCCATAGAACTGATACAAATTCTATCTTTGCAAAAAGTAGATTCAAGTATTTTAGAAAACATTATGGTCTCTTAAACGCTTTTCTAGTAGAACTATTTTCGCGTGCTAATATGTTCAACTTGTTTGTAGTAGGTATACTTATTCTTGCTTCATTATTAAGATTTTATAAGCTTAATGAGCTTATGTCTTTTATTCCAGATCAAGGATGGTTTTATTTGTCAGCTCGGGATATGCTTTTGACGGGTATAATTCCTCTTGTTGGACCCGAAACAAGTCATCCATGGATCCATCACGGACCATTGTGGACGTATACTCTTGCAATTATATTATGGGTGTTTAACTTTCACCCAGTTGCACCTTCATATTTTACAGCGATCTTAGGAGTAGTAACCGTTTGGCTTATGTATAAAGTGACAAGTGAATTATTCTCAAAAAGAGTTGGCATAATCGCAACTCTTCTTTACGCAACGTCTCCGTTTATAGTTTTGAATGCGCGCCTTCCCTACCATACAAGCCCTATTCCTTTTTTTGTTATTCTACTTTTTTATTCAGTATATAAATGGATCAAAGGAAATGTGTATTTTTTTCCTCTCATTACTTTTTTAATGGGCGTGCTTTATAACCACGAATTAACTACTTTTGTTTTGTTTATTCCCATTTTATTTATTGTTGTGCATGGGTTTTGGAAAAAGAAAAAATGGGCGATAGAACTTTTGAATAAAAAGATAATCCTCTATTCAGTATTTGCGATCTTGATTCCTATGATACCGTTTATTTTGTATGATATTGGCCATGGTTATAAGCAGACCATAGGATTTCTTGTGTGGGTCGGATATAGATTAGTTAAATTTCCTTTAAACATCCCAATAAACTCTTTGGTAGAACCTTTTTCCTATCTTCAGCAACTTATTTTTGCGCCAAGTATTGTCGTAACTCTAATTATTATTATTTTTAGTTTTAGCTATTTTATGTATCTTGTTTTTAAGGGTATTGAAACTTATGTGAAGAATTATTCTTCGAGCGAAGTCTCGCCAAAGGCGGACGAGTCGAGAAGTTTTAGTTCTCGACCTGCCTCGCGGCAAGGCGGGCAAGCTCGAACAATAAATTATGAGATGGGTTATGTTTTGCTTTTTCTGTACTTATTTATACCCCTTTTTGGATTGTTTTTACATCGGGCTCCAATAGAAGCCGATGTCCTGCTTATATCGCCATTTATAATAATGGCAATAGCGGTTTTTGTTGATAGGTTAATGAACTTTAGTTTGTTAAAAAAATTTTCAATTCTAATTTTACTTTTTATATCTTTTATTAATGTTCATTTTATTCTTTCGACAAATTACTTGACGATAAATACTCTGAAGAATCGGTTAACAATCTCAAAGCAGTTGGTAGCGGCTGACTCAATAATAAAAAAAACAAAAGGGAGAAATTATAATCTTGTGGGAAAAGGAGAACTTAGTTTTTTTCCTGTGTTTACTATGCCCTATGAATACCTCCTTTGGTGGAAAGGATACCCACCTACAAAAGAAGATGCTGCTTTTAAGATTGTGGTATGGGAGAGAGATGGAGAGATTGTAGTATATGAGAAAAAGTAATTTTAAATTTACAATTTACAATTTTCAATGAATTTTCAATGTTTTAATTTTTAAAATTTATATTTGAATGAAAATTTCAAATTTCAAATTTCAAATTTCTCCAAGATCTTCGTTGATATTTTTTATATTAGTTATAGCTTTTTTTCTAAGAGTTTATAGCTTGAATGATTTTATGCCGTTTATTGGCGATTTTGCTTGGTTTTATATTTCGGCTCGCGACATGCTGTTGACAGGCGAGATTCCCCTGGTTGGTATTACCTCAAGTCATACATGGGTTCATCAGGGACCGTTGTGGACATACCTATTGGCAATACCGCTTTTTATATCCAATTTTAACCCAGTAAGCGGTGCGTATTTCACAGCTGCATTAGGCACGCTCACGGTATTTATGATCTACAAAATAGGAATACAGATGTTTTCAAAATTTGTGGGAATTGTTGCCTCTGTTTTATACGCTACGTCACCACTTGTTATTATTCATTCAAGAATGCCATACCATACCAGTATTGTTCCGCTTGCGTCGCTTCTGTTTATTTATTTTTTATACAAATGGATAAAAGGAGACGTTCGTTTTTTGCCTTTTGTCTTTCTATCCTTGGGAGTTTTGTACAATTTAGAGCTATCAACTTTGGTTTTTTGGTTTTTATTAATATTAATCTTTGCTTATGGATTTATCAAAAGAAAACTATGGTTTACTCAATCTTTAAAGCCCAATGTTATTCTTTTAAGTGTATTTTTACTTTTGTCTGTTATGCTGCCAATGATTATTTACGATGTAAGACAACATTCTGGTTATTTTCAAATAACTGCTTTTTTTAGACTTATCAAAATATATCTTTTTTCGTCACTCCCAGTGTTTTCTTTTGAAGAAATAAGAGGTGTTTTTGCTTCTTTATTTTCCTACAATCAGCGTCTAGTATTTTTGGGAAATGGGATTTTTGCACTTTTACTAACCATGGTCAGTTTTTTCTATCTTGTCTCGTCAGTTTACAACCCTCACCCCAACCCTCTTCCTAAGGGAGAGGGAAAGGGTGAGGGCGACCATGTTCGTATCTTTGCGAAGCGAGCCAGAATGATAAGATCGCTTCTTTTGCTTTGGGTTGTTCTTCCTCTTTTGGGAATTATATTAAGCAGAACTGCATCCGAAGCATATGTGCCAATGCTTTTTCCAGCCATAATCTTGTCGATTGCTCTGTTTTTTAACTATATTTACAAACGGCATGCTCTTATTGTTTTTATAGCCATCTTGTTATTTGTGGTTGCGAATAGCTATTTACTTATTTCAGAAAATTATCTTATGGAAAAACCTCATGGTTACGGTACTCCTTTTAGTAAGATATTAAAAGTATCAGAAAAGATAGTTATAGAAAGTGATGGCAAGGAGTACAATCTCATTGCGGGTTCTAAAGGAATGCAACTTGAAAATTTTGAATACCTTACGTGGTGGTTGGGACATGGGCCGTCCAAGGACGATCAGCCGTTAAAGGTTTTACTAATTCCCGACAAAGATAGCATTCATGTGGAGGAAAAAGTATATAATAAGAATTGATGATTAGCGCTATTGTTTTAACAAAAAACGAGGAAAATAATATCGTTGACTGTTTAGACTCTCTATTATGGTGCGATGAAATTATTATTGTTGATGATTATTCAGAGGATAGAACTATCGAGATTATAAAAAATCTTGGTGATCCAAAAATCAAAGTTCTTCAACGCAGGCTAAATAATGATTTTGCAAGTCAACGAAATTTTGGACTTGAGAAGACAAGAGGGGAATGGGTGTTGTTTATTGATGCCGATGAGAGAGTTACGGAATATTTAAGAAATGAGATTAGCTATTTAATTTCAGACAGCGACCGCAGAAATAAATTAAACGGCTATTTTGTAAAAAGAATAGACTTTATTTGGGAAAAGGAATTAAAATATGGAGAGACGGGGAATATAAATCTTTTGAGGTTGGCAAAAAGACATGCCGGACAATGGGTGGGAAAAGTACACGAGGTTTGGAAAGTCAAGGGAGGACTGGGTACCCTCAGAAGTCCTCTATATCACTACCCTCACCAAACTATAACAAAATTTTTGCAAGAAATTAATTTTTATACAGATATTAGGGCAAAAGAATTATTAGATAGGAATGTAGAAATTTATTGGTGGTCAATTATTCTTTATCCAATAGGAAAATTCTTTCTTAATTATGTTGTCAAGCGAGGTTTTCTTGATGGGATCGAAGGTTTTGTTTTTGCTACTTTAATGAGTTTTCATTCATTTTTAGTAAGAGGTAAGTTGTGGCTGTTATGGCAAAAAAAATAATTTTTACTGTATTTTTACTTTGGACGATTTTTATTATTTATCGATACATCACTTACCTTCTATGTAGAGGAGAAGTATGTTTGCGTTTGCCATTTTGATTGGGATTTATTCATATCTAATTTTCGCACTCGGACTTTTGGGCATCCTTTATAAACCCATTGTTATTTTATTAACAACCTTTTATATCTTGATAACCCTTTATTATTACAAGGGAAAAATAAAAATGAATTTACTTAGATGTTTTGAAACCTGCCTCGCGGCAAGGCGGGCATTTAAAGAAATTCAGAAATCTCCTGTTAATTTGATAAAACGTAATTTATTATTGACAATTCTTTTGTTGATGTTGCTTTCTCAAGGAATAGTTAATCTTATAGGCGCATTGGGACCGGAGCTTGGGTTTGATGCGTTGTGGTATCATCTTACATTGCCGAAACTTTATTTGGAGAATCATTCAGTATTCTACGTTCCAGGAGGACTTCTTTATTATTCTGTCATGCCGAAACTCACAGAAATGTTGTATGTGGGAGCTCTAGCTTTGAACGGTGAGACTTTAGCAAAACTTACTCATTTTTCTTTTGGTTTGTTATCATCAATCGCTTTGTACAAACTTTCTAGATCGTTTTTTACTCCCAAAATTTCCCTTATTCCGGTTGTTGTATTTTATTCAAATTTGGTAGTTGCATGGCAATCAATAACAGCATATGTGGATTTGGCACGAACATTTTTTGAAATAATGGCTTTATGGGGGTTTGTTAAGTTTTGGAAAAAAGGAGAAAGAAAGTGGTTGATAGAATCGGCGGTAATGTTGGGCTTGGCTATCTCTACGAAGCTTCTCGCAATAGGGTCACTTCCTATTTTTATATTTTTAATTGTCTATAAATGGTTAAGTAAAAAAGATAAGCATTACCAGACTTTGATTAAGAATACATTGTTATATTGTTTCATTGTTATATTGTTACCGTTGCCATGGTTTGTTTATTCATATATAAATAGTGGGAATCCGGTGTATCCGTTTTTTACAGAAATCTATAAGGTCGGGTTTAACATAGAGCTTTTGAATCCGATTAGGTTTGTTAGGGACGTTTGGGGAATGTTTATAGAATTGTCCGATCCTATTTCGCCCATCTACATAATATTTCTGCCTCTTATTGTAATTTTATTTAAAAAGTTCAAATTAGAACTTAAACTTATTACAATTTATTCCTTCCTTGCCATTATTGTTTGGTATTTTACTCCAAGAACCGGTGGAGGACGGTTTCTGCTTCCGTATTTACCAGCTTTTTCAGTTCTGATAGTAGCTGTTGTAGAAAAATTGCGTCCACCTCGGAGGAGTCCATTCGGCTCGCCTCGCTGCGAAGCGGGCCACCTCCGAGGTGTTCGGTTACTTTTAATTAATGTAGTTATTATAGTTTCCGTGATTTCTATATTATATCGAGGAGTTGCAAACTCAAAATATATCCCCGTAATTATTGGAAAACAAACAAGAGGTGATTTTTTGTCGAAAAGTCTTAACTTTTCCTTTGCAGACTTTTACGATACTGACGGCTACTTTAAAAATCATATAAAACTAGATGACGCTGTACTTTTATACGGATTTCACAATCTTTATTATATTGATTTTCCGTTTATAGATTCATCTTGGGTTAATAAGGGAAATGCATTTAATTACATTGCCACTCAAAATGTATCGTTACCAAAACGATTTAGAGATTGGGAGCTTATCTACCAAAATCAAAAAACGTATGTCAAGCTTTATTCAAAGGGAGGGATTAAATGGACTTACTAAAGATACTAACTGCAATTCTAATTCTGCTATTTCCACTTGGAGAACTTGGCAGAATTAATATTTATAACGAAATTTCAACTACGCTTAATGATATTTTGGTTGCCTTACTGATAGTTGTATGGTTAGTCTCGTTAATTTTAAAAAAAAGACTTGCTGAGATCACAAAGAAGCAGTTGGCAAAGCCAATTTTAATTTTCATTCTTATTGCATTTTTATCTTTGCTTTTTAATTACAATAATCTTGATGCTGCAGAATTTTTAGTTTCTTTTTTATATCTTTTGCGCTTTGTTGCTTATACTGGAATATACTTTATTATCAGCGGATTCGATATAGGGTTTAAAAGAAAGATTCTAGCGCTTATGATTTTTTCGGGTACTTTAATAGTTTTGGGAGGATTTGTTCAATATTTTTTTTATCCCAACCTTCGAAATCTTTACTATTTGGGTTGGGATGAGCATTTATACCGTTTATTCGGAAGTTTTTTAGATCCAAATTTCGCTGCTTCGATAATTTCTTTATTTTTAATTTTTTTACTATCATTATTATTTTCAGGATATAGCAAGAGTAAAAAAATAAAGATATTTCTTATTGTTTTATCAGTATTATCTTTTATTTCTCTTCTTTTAACCTATTCAAGAAGCGGGTATCTAATGTTTTTTGTTAGCGCTGTTTCTTTACTATTAATGTATGGAAAGAAAAAATACGTTGTGGTTTTGTTGTTAGTGTCTATAATCGGCATAGTACTTCTTCCTAAAAACTTAGGCGGAGAAGGTGTTAAGCTGTTAAGAACTTCATCTCTAATATCAAGATCAGAATATTTAGGAAACGCAGTGACAATTTTTAGGGACCACCCGATGTTGGGTGTTGGGTTTAATGCATATAGATATGCCCAACATAGATACGGCTTTATTGATGAATCTAATCTGCGCACTAGCCATGCTGGCGCTGGAACTGATAATAGTTTTTTATTCGTTTTGGCAACAACTGGACTTGTTGGTTTTGTTAGTTATCTATTTCTCTGGTTTAAGATTCTTAAGAAATCAAGCGACACCCTTCGGGTGTCGGCACAACAGGTATCGGCACAAAATAATTTCCAAAAAACAATAGCTTCTGTTACAATTGCCTCGACTGTTGGCATTTTTGTAAACGCTTTTTTTATAAATAGCTTATTTTATCCATCTATTATGGTGTGGATGTGGATACTCGTCGGTTTACTCAAAAACGAGAATTAAGGGGAATATGTCACCTTTATGCTTTTTTCTGTTTTATTTCCTGCTTGATCTTGAGCCACAATTTTTATTTCATTTTCACCATCCTTTAGGGTTAGAATATAAGAAAAGTTATTTTTCTCATCAATTATTGCCCAGAAATTATTGACAGTTATTCTCACTTGAGGATCGGTTTTGCCCCTTACCTCTATAGAGTTTTGATCCCCTGCGAACGGCTGATTGTCAGATGGTGATGAAATATCAAGAGTTGGGGAAGCACTTTTAAAAATGATTATTAGACTTTCCGATAACTCGCTTTCCTTCCCATCGGAGGTAATAGCTTTTGCTTTTATAACGTTTTTGTCTGGATTAAGAGTAATTATGGAGGAGAAATCACCGCTCTTACTTGTTGGAGTTTTATCTGCAAGGTTTCCGTTTACATACAAAACAATCGTTTGGTCGGGCAGTGCCGACCCTTCAATTTGTATCTGGGCGCTATTTGTTGCTACTTTTTGAGTATTTAGTATCGGCGTAGGAACAAATGATGCTTTATTATTTACCTGTGCCTTTTGATTATTCCTTGTACCCGATACAAAAAGACTAAGGTTTACCAAAAGCGGTATTCCAAATTTAATTATGACAGCAATAATTATTATTATCCCAAAAACACTTAGGAACAAGCTTTTTATTGACTGTTTTTCCAATCTTTTTGTAAGTCTTGACCGATTCATATTTGCTTTTACTATGAGCCGAGAGTGGGATTTGAACCCACGACCTCTGCTTTACGAAAGCACTGCTCTACCGCTGAGCTATCTCGGCAAGCCGATTTTACGGGACCCCGTAAGTCTAAGCTAAATCCTTCGATTTAGCAAGACTTTACTGGGGCGAAACCGTCGCTCTTCCACTAAGCTAGGAGGACTTCCTTTTATTATACCTCAAATCCCATTTTTTTACCCCAAGAAGCGGGGTTAGTATTCAGTTCTTCCCAACGGATTTGTCATTCTGAGGCTGAAAGCCGAAGAATCTCAAGATTATTAGATCCTTCGCTACGCTCAGGATGACAGCCTACTGGTAACAACTGAATACTTACGAAGCGGGATCTTTTGCCCAAGCTAGAATGCTTTGTCGCTCGTTAGCAGTGATATAGCTTAACTCTCGCGAGACATTAACTAAAGAATGTAAATCCGTAAGAGAAATAAGCTCCAAATTGTTTTCCTTAAATAAGTCTTTGGATTTTTTTAGTCCATAGGTCATAATTGAAAAAACATGGGAAACCTTAGCTCCACTTTCTCTTATAGCACTGGCTGTCTCTATAGAACTTTTCCCTGTTGAAATAAGATCTTCAATAACGAGCGCTTTTTGACCTTTCTTTATTAGTCCTTCGATTTGATTTCTTTTTCCATGTTTTTTTTGTTCACTCCTTACGTAAATCATGGGTAGATTGAGAGCACCCGCAACCCATGAAGCCCAAGGGATACCTGCTGTTGCTGTACCTGCGACAACATCTATAGATGTTTTGGAGTTTTTAATTGCGCCTAGATAAAATGTAATAATTTCCTTTCTTTCTTTTGGAAAGCTTATAAGAAGCCTGCAATCTGTATAAATAGGACTAAGCATTCCAGATGTGTAGCGAAAAGGCTTTTTTGGATTTAAGCTGACAGCTTTAATATCAAGAAGGATCTTTGCAACTTTTTCTTTGATGCTACTCATATCTGTATTTGTTGATTGAGTCTCTAATTGTTTTTGCTTGGTTTCTAGCATTATTCGCAAAATCTTTTTCAGCTGATGTGTAGATTATTCCTCGCGACACGTTAATTATCAACCCTGACTTTTCTTTTGTGAGACCGAATTTTAATGTATGCTCAAGATTTCCCCCTTGAGATTCTATGCCGGGAACAAGAAAAAAAATCTCTTTGGCAACTTCTCTTATTTTTTTTAATTCTTCTACTCCCGTAGCGCCAACGACCAGCATACAGTTTTTGTGTTTTCTGTTCCACTCAACGACTTTTTTCGCAACTTTTATATACAAAGGATAGAAATTCTCCCTAGGTGTCGTATCTGAATCACCCCCGAGGTGAAAATGTATTGGCACCTCGGATTCTTGGAAATCAGAAGCACTGGGATTTGACGTTCTACAAAGAATAACAATCCCTTTGTCTTTATATTTTAAAAAAGGTTCGATGGCATCAAATCCTAAGTATGGATTAACTGTTGTTGCATCTGCTGCCCAATATTCAAAAACGGCCTTTGCGTACATTTTTGCAGTGTTAGCAATATCTCCCCTTTTTGCATCAAGAATGACTGGGATATTTGGATAAGATCTCTTGAGATACTCAATTGTTTTTTTAAGTTGTACAAGTCCGACTATTCCAAACGCTTCGTAAAAGGCGATATTAGGTTTGTATGAGCAGACAAGGTCTCCAGTGCTATCTATAATCGCTTTGTTGAAAGTAAATATAGGATCTTTTTCTGAAAGTATGTGTTTAGGAATTTTCTCTAAATCAGTATCAAGCCCAATGCACAAAAGAGAGTTGTTCTTATTGATAGCACTTTGCAATTTTTGAGAAAAATTCATGTAATATCCTTAGGTGCCAAGGTAAATTCACCCCTAGGGTGTAATCGGGACCATATTTCGTAAGCAAGATATGGGTTCCACATGGCGCCTGTTGCTGATTGTACAATGTCCGCTCCAGCTTTTCGATACTCAAAGTAGTCATCAGCCGTGATAACTCCTCCAATTCCTACAATCCCAAATTTATAATTTCCATTTTGTCTTATTTTGTTAAGTTTTGAAACCATCTCAAGACCTGCACGTTTTATTGCGTGTCCGCATACGCCAGAAAGAAGTCTATTTTTCCCAGGGATGGCTTGGTTGCCATTCTTATCAAGTATTTTGGCCTGAATTGTGTTAATAACTGCGATAGCATTTCCGTATTCATTTGCAATTTTTGCAAGTTTTTCTATGTCTTTATTATTTTTATAGAAACCAACTTTGAGGATCAGTGGAGTGTTTCCGATTGCATTTCTGATAGCCTTGCATATTTTTTCTGTTACTACCAGATTGTAACAAACAAGACCTTCGTTACCAATGTTTGGACAGGACAGATTTACTTCCAACACTTTTGCTTTTGTTTCTTTGGACATTTTTGCAGATAAAGCAAAATCGTCTACTAATTCTTGTTGGGTTTGATTTGGCTTAGCTGTTCCCATAAAAGCCAAGATCAATAATTGCCCTTTTCTAACATAAGAAAGAGCTTTTCTAACGTCTTCTTGCCAGATTTCAGGCCTTTGGCATGGTACGCCAAAGGAGTTTGCAATACTTAATTTTAAGCCGGGTTTCTTGATTACTTCAACTTTCCTATTCTTTTCTAGTCGGGGGTCTCCCTTTGTTTTAATATAAAGGATATTTGGAAACGGATGGCAAGGATAGTAGTTACTTCTTGCAGTTTTATAGGTTAGGACAGAAAATCCGAAATCCAAGGCGGCTTTAACAAAAAGGCTATTGAAGAGCGGACCGGCTGGGATACCAAAAGGAACATTTACAGGAAATCTTAAAAATTTAAACTTCGGCAATATTTTTTTAAATTGGGGTTTTTTAAGTGAAGCCATGCCGGTTGGACCAAGTCTATAATTTTCTTCGTAGGTGCGGTTGATATCGTAGAATGGAGATTCCATAAAACTACAGATTTGTCCCTGGTATTGTTGTAATCTTTCGCTTTCTTGAAGCAACATTAAGCTCCAATATCGACCGACGTAATTGACTTTCTGCAAGAGCAAAATCTTTTTCGCTTACCCTCTCACTTGACTCTTTCATAATCTTTTCAGCTCTTTTTTGTGCCTCGATGGCCTTCTTGACCTCAATTTCTTCACTTCTTACTGCATAGTCAGCTAAAATTGAAACTTTATTGTTACTTATCTCTAAAAACCCACCAGTTACTGCCAGATAATGTTCTTTATTGCCCTTTTTTATAGTAATTTCTCCCGATGTAACTTGAGTTAGGAGCGCTACATGATTGGGCAAAATTGCAATTTGTCCTCCTATTGTTGGCAAGACCACCTCCTCAACTTCATCTTTATATACTACCTTCTCTGGTGTGATAATCTCAAAGTGAAAAGTCATTTTTTCCCTTTTTCAACAGCCTCACTTATTGTTCCTACCATATAAAACGACTGTTCGCGAATGTCATCGTGTTTGCCTTCTAAGATTTGTTTAAAGCCCTCTACTGTTTCTTCTATTTTCACATACTTTCCAGGTTGCCCTGTGAATACTTCTGCCACAAACATTGGTTGACTTAAGAATCTTTGAATTTTTCTAGCTCTTGCGACGATTAGTTTGTCTTCATCGGAAAGCTCATCAATTCCTAAAATTGCAATTATGTCTTGTAGGTCTTTGTACCGTTGTAATACTTTCTGTATTCCTCTTGCAACTTCGTAGTGTTTTTGACCAACAACTTGTGCATTAAGAATTCTTGATGAGGAAGAAAGAGGATCAACAGCTGGATAAATACCTTGTTCTGCGATAGATCGTTCAAGCGTTATTGTGGCATCTAAATGAGAAAAGATAGTAGCCGGAGCAGGATCTGTGTAATCGTCAGCTGGAACAAACACGGCTTGTACGGATGTAATTGAGCCTTTTTTGGTTGATGTTATCCTTTCTTGTAAAGCCCCAATTTCGCTAGCAAGTGTTGGTTGATAGCCAACAGCCGAGGGCATGCGGCCAAGAAGAGCCGATACCTCAGATCCTGCTTGGGCAAACCTAAAAACATTGTCTATAAACAATAGCACGTCTTCTTTTTTTTCGTCTCTGAAGTATTCTGCCTGGGTTAAGGCAGTTAGAGCAACTCTTAGCCGATTGCCTGGGGGTTCGTTCATTTGTCCATAAACCATAACAGTTTTATCCATGACCTTGGCTTCAAGCATCTCAAGCCATAGGTCAGTTCCCTCTCTTGTTCTTTCGCCAACTCCAGCAAATACCGAATGCCCCTTATGCTCCGTGGCAATGTTTCGGATCAGCTCCTTTACGATAACAGTTTTCCCAACGCCTGCTCCTCCGAATACTGCAATTTTTCCACCTTTTGTGAAAGGCGAGATAAGATCAATAACCTTAATTCCCGTTTCTAAAATTTGAGGCCTTGTTTCCTGCTCTGTTAGAGGTGGTGGATCTCTGTGGATCGGGTGAAAAGTCATCCCATGTGTATCGAGTTTTTTACCGTCGATTGGTTCACCTAAAACATTGAATATTCTTCCAAGAGACTTCTGCCCAACAGGCACCTTAATCGAAGAATTAGTCCTTTTTACTTTTATTCCTCGTCGCAAGCCCTCAGTTGGACCAAACGCTAGAGTTTTTACTTCATGACCTCCTACGTGAAATTGCACTTCTAAAACTAATTTTCTTTGCGTCTCTTGTATTTCTAAACCTTCATAAATCGAGGGCATATCGTGCTCAAAGTATACATCAACTACTGGTCCTTGTATTCTAATTATTATACCCTCCGAATTATTACTATTCATAGTTAGGTATCTTAGTCAAGCTGAGACAGCGATGTTCCTTTATTCGTAATATCTAAGATTTCGTTGGTAATTTTTTCCTGTCTTGATTTGTTGTACTCAAGACGAAGTTCCAAGATTACATCTTTTGCGTTATTTGTAGCATTTTGCATTGCAACCATTCTAGCCGCCTGTTCACTGATAAAACTTTCAAGTAAATAGCGATATAGACTCATTTCTAGATAGTGTTTAAGAAGAGGAGAAAGTAAGGTATTAAGATCTGGTTCAAACAAATATGCCGAATTTTGCTCGATTTTTTCCTCAATCGAAATTTTAATAGGCAATAATGTTTCTACTTTTGGTGTCTGTGTAAAGATACTTGTAAAATGACTATAGAGGATTTTAACAGAGCCAACTCTTTTTCCCATGAAGTACTCATCTATAATTCTTGTTATTGGATACACCATGTCAAAAGTTGGGGTGGTGTTACCAAATGGAAAAGAAGCTAACACCCTAGGTTTCCCAAAGCTTGCTATTTTAGATTCAGCTTTTTTACCCACTGTGATATAAAGAAAGGAATCTGATTTTGCAAAGCGCAGAAACTCCTTTGTTACATTAGTAATTAGTATTCCACATAAACCTTTGTCTGGAGAAAGAACTACAGCAAGAGTTTCTTTGGGGATAGAATTTTCTGCCATATAAGGATGAAGTCTCTCTTTGTCAATTTTGGTTGTCAAACCTTGAGAAAGATTTATTAGTTTTTCCGCATACGTTCTTAAAGACAAAGCCGAATTTTGTGCCTTTTTAAGTTTTGAGGCCGAAATCATTTGCATAGCCCGAGTTGTTTTGGATACATTTTGGGCAGCTTGTATTCGTCTTTTCAAAGATAATAAACTTGCCATATTAAAGTTTTAAATGATTATCTGATGTTACGCAAGCTATTATTGTTCGGGCTTGACGGGTTACCGTCCCAGAACCAGTCGGTTCGGGACTGGGACTGTACCATCTGGTACCCGTCTTGTCGAGAACTTCTCGACTCGTCCGCCTTTGGCGAGACTTCGCTCGAAGAATAAATTGCGCAACGTGAGTGATTATTATGACACAAACACCTTTTTGAACTCATTTGTAACTTTTTGTAATTGTTTGGTTAGGGTCTCACTTATCTTTTCGCCGCTTGATAGAGCTTCAATTATCTTTGGACTGCGAGTTTTAATAAAATCATGGTATTCTTTTTCAAATCTTGGTATAGTTTCAACTGGAATATTATCAACAAAACCATTGATCACAACCCAGATACTAAGTATTTCCAAGGATTCGTCTAAGGGATCATATTGTGGCTGTTTTAGAATTTCTGTTAAGCGTTTGCCCCGTTCAATTTGATTTAGAGTTGTCTGGTCAAGCTCGCTTCCAAACTGGGCAAAAGCAGCCAATTCTCTGTATTGGGCAAGTTCAAGTCTTAATTTTCCCGAAACAGACTTCATTGCCGTAGTTTGAGCAGCTCCTCCAACTCGCGATACTGAGTTTCCAACATTTATTGCTGGTCGAATGCCAATATTGAACAAATCAGACTGGAGATAAATTTGGCCGTCAGTGATTGATATAACGTTTGTAGGAATATATGCTGAGATGTCATTTGCTTGGGTTTCTATAATAGGTAATGCGGTTATTGATCCTGCTCCGTTCTGTTTGTTTAGCTTAACTGCTCTTTCAAGAAGACGACTGTGTAGATAGAAAATATCTCCTGGATAGGCTTCCCGTCCTGCCGGTCTGCCAAGAACTAGGGATATTTGTCGAAATGCCCAAGCGTGTTTGGTAAGGTCGTCGTAAATAATAAGAACATCTTGCCCTTTTTGCATAAAAAATTCCGCAATTGCAACTCCAGCATAAGGGGCGAGATATTGTAGAGAGACAGCATCTGAAGCATTTGCAGCAACGATAATCGTATAATCAAGAGCACTGCTTTCTTTAAGTTTTTCTATAATTTGGGCAACAGTGCTTTGTTTTTGACCAATTGCAACATAGATACAGATAACTTTTGACATTTGACTTTTGACATTTGACTTTTGGTTAATGATTGTGTCAATTGCGATGGCTGTTTTGCCAAGTCCGCGATCTCCAATAATAAGTTCTCTTTGCCCCCGCCCAATTGGAATCATCGAATCTATTGCCTTAATGCCAGTTTTAAGAGGAATGTTAACTGGTTCACGCTGCACAACTCCTGGGGCAATGTGTTCAAGAGGCATAGCTTGACCATTTTTTATGCTTTGCTTTCCGTCCAGGGGAATACCAAGTGGGTTAATTACTCTACCTTTGAGTTCTTCGGATGCAAGAATACTAAGTAGCTGGTCAGTTTTTTTGATCTTATCTCCTTCTTTAATATCTTCTCCACCATCTAGTGAGATAATAGACACGAAATCTTCATTTAGGTTAAATACAAGGCCTGTTTCTCCTTTTTCAAAAGACACCTTCTCTCCCATTGCTACCTGAGACAGACCAGAAGCGACTATCACTCCATCGCTATTTTTTTCAACAACGCCGATATTTTCAACTTTTACGTCTAAAGCGAAAGAGCCTAACCGTTTTTCTAGCTGTTTTATAATGTCTGAACTGTCAACGTTAGTCATATTTTTCTATGTATGAAGTTATTTTATCAAGAGTATTTTTTAAACTCAATTCAAATACGTTGTCATCGTCTGTAATTCTAGCTCCAAGCAGTAGCTCTGGGTCAATACGCAACAAAATTTTTCTATTTGGGAAAATATTTTTAAATTTTTTTTCTGTGTTTTCACTTTTTATTGCGATATCTACAAAAACGCTGAGTTTTTCTTCTTTTTTTCTCAAACTCTTAAGATAAAGCTTCAACTGCGATCTATTCAAAAGGGTCGAGATTTTTTTAACTATATTTTCGTCAAGTTTGTTATTTACAAAACTGAAATTTATTAATTGTTTTAACAGTTGTTTAGACATTTTAGCTTATTCTCTGTTGAAATTTTCTTATTATATTGTTCATAACAAGTTCTTGGTCGCCATCTGAGAAAAGTTCGGATAAAGATTTTTGAAGATAGTCAACTGCGAGCTTACTTACGTGTATAGTTATGCGTTTTTCTGCCTCTTTTGTTTCGAAAATTATTTGTTGTCTAGCCTCTCTAATTAGACGATCGTTATAAGCCTTAGTTTGTAATTCGTTTTTTTGTATAATTTCTAGACTTTCTTTTTTTGCGTCATCTATTAATTTTTTTGCTTGAATTTGAGCGTTTCTTAAAATGCTCTTTTCTTCCTCCATAACCTTTTCGAAGCTGATTCGTGCTTGGTCTGTTTTTTCCAAACCTTCTTTGATAAGTAGTTTTCTTTTCTCAAGAGCAGAAAGTATAGGTTTATAGAGAAATCTTCGCAATATGTACAAAATTATCAAGAAGTTGACTATCTGTGCAAGCAAAAGAACAGGATCTAATCCAAAGTTTTTGATAAGTTCCATAATGTAGCAAAGTACACTTTAGCCTGTAAACGCTAGTATCAACGAGTAAATTGCGATTGCTTCAGCAAACGCCATTCCCAAAAGCATTGCTGGAAGAATCTTACCCGACGCTTCGGGGTTTCTTCCAATTGCTTCCATTGCCTTAGCGCCAATAAGACCTATTGCCAGCGCTGGTAGTATCCCACCTAACGCAATAATTAAACCACCAGAAACACTAAATGTCATGTGCCAACTATCACCTCCTTTTTAACAGATTGATCTTCATGATGTGGTATTGTTAGTATTGCCATAAAAGTCATTGTCAACATGCCAAAAACAAGAGCTTGCACAAGACCAACAATTATCTCAAGAAGCAAGAAAGGAATTGGAAGAAGAAAAGCAAATATACCTGCTGTTGTTAGTAAAAGCACCTCTCCAGCAAAAATATTTCCAAAGAGTCGAAAAGAGAGCGAAATGATTTTGGTAACTTCTGAAATTATCTCTAATAACCCGATAAAAAGATTTATTGGATTAAAGGAAAAATAACGACTCACGTAGTCCTTAATACCAGTTGCTTTAACAGCCAGCATGTGTGTGGCAAATGCGGAGACGAGAGCCAAGGCAAGAGTGGTATTAAGGTCACTTGTAGCACCTCGCAAAATAGGAATAAAATGTTTTTCTTCAAAAAAGCCAATGCTACCAAATCCAGGAATTAGACTACTCCAATTCGCAACAAGAATAAACAAAAAAAAACTCATAAAATATGGGAAGATTATTGGGGTTCTCTTTGATGCAATCGTTTCGGTTAGATTATAAAAGGTCTCAATTATTGATTCGACCATATTTTGAAAAAGATTGGGTATTAGTTTGATGTTTCTTGCAAGGATTATTACACATGCTATTATTATAACATCAGCCAACAGCGTAGCAAGAAAAGTATTTGAGATACTAATAAATCCTAAACGAAAAATTTCTTCCGAGGCAAAAGAGTGCATAACATACTAATTTTAGCTATATACTTAGCATAAGTCAAGTACAAATTTGTCAGCAATTTGTCAGGAGAAAATTTGAATCTATTGTTCGAGCTTGACGGGTTACCGTCTGGTACCCCTAACATTACCCCACTTTGTCATTCCGACTAAGTCCGTCAGCTGACGGACGCATGGAGGAATCTCTCTTAACTGGGCGATTTCGGGACGCACCGTCTGGTGCATCCCTTCGCTCGGGATGACATTTGAAGCAAAACTGGGGTAAGGTTAGCTGGTACCCGTCTTGTCGAGAACTATTATTTAGGATTTAATTAGCTTCTTAGCTATTTAACTTTTGCACGCGATCGCTGGCAATAGTTAAATAGCCGCAAGCCTTACACCTTCCAGGTGTAGCCACAGAATTTCCATGAGAAAATTTATGTACCCGATGGTGTTTTGGCATTAAACTTTCTATTCTTAGCGAGAATACACCCGCTTTATTATTCAAGTTTCAAAAAAAATGCATCTGCTGCAAATGGAGTCGTATGGTTTCCGAGGATCATTGGTTGAATTGGCTTTCTAGCAAGATTTTCGGATTTTCTATAACTTTTTTTAAAAACCTATCGCCCTCTTTTGATACTCCATTTTCAAGATTGTTAAAAAAAGTAAATTCCTTCTTGCTTAATAAATCTGGTCGATACTTGAACATTGCAAACATTTCGGCCATAAATTCGTCAATTGAACCAATATAAGATTCGGCTTTAATTATTGGATGTTCACTAACCTTCTTATATTTTGTCCCATCAAACTGCCAATCTGTAAGTTCTGAGAGTACAACATAAAGAGGGTTTTTATCTTCAGGAATTTTAAGCATATCACTGAAAAACTTCAACCTACCATCAGGTGTATCGGGATAATTAGCGGCAGACAAGTGCATAATTCTATAATTGATCATGTGCCCACACTCGTGGGCTAAAACTTTCCCAAAAGGTTCTTGAGTCGAAAAGGTTTTCTTTTCAAGACGTTTTTTCATGTGATTTCTATCGCCTGGAATATTAAGTTCAATATATTTAAATGGGTAACTAGCAGTACCCAATAAATAAGGTTCACCTTCTGGAACTTTTCCAATTATTAGACTATCATAGAAGTTATTGGGACAATAAGGCATTGAATTTATACTTCTTTCAATTTCAAGTACTTCATCATCGGATAAAGTCTGTGCTCCATAAATTGCTTTATCGGCTCCAGCCTGCATAAGATAAAGCTTTACTTCTAAGCCGTATTTAGATTTCATGTTGTTGATAAATTTCTTTTCAACTTTACTTGTTTTTCGGATATCTACCGGAGTGTCTGGTGTAGGCGTTAAAGTTGATGGAATTTCTGTGGGCGGTTGGGGAGTATAAGGTTGAAGTATGTGTGTGCTTTGACTTTTGAAATCAGGCGAGGGGACAACAGCAGGAGTTGGTTCTGGTGTGCTTGTTGGAGTTATTGGATTTTCATTTCCGCAACCGCTCTGTACAAGAGCAGTTAATACAGTTGCTGTTAAAAGACCTTGCTTATAATAAGTCTTAACAATCTCTAGGCCTTTTCTAGGAAAATGCACCAAGCGATCTACTACTGTTGGTTCTGCTGCTTCAACATTGATATTTGCTGTTGGAGTGAGTTCTACTTCTGGCTGGGGTAAAGATTTTTCTCTTTCTTTTTCAGCTTTTTTTATTACACTTCTTACTGCAGCGTTAATATCTTGTTCAGTTACCTTTTGACCTCCAGCACTTGGAGCATTCTCAACTTTTGGTTGATCTACTTGAATTTGTTCGACTGGTGATATGTCGCTCATAATTGTTTTTGTTTAAGATTATTGTTGAAATCTTTCTTAAAGTCTTCAAGAAATAGTTTTATTTTATTATCAAAATCTGGAATTTTTTGTCTTCCTAAAGAAAATAATCTTTGAGGATCTCCATTGATACTTTTTAGATCATCTTCCGACAATAATTCTCCTATACGAATAGCAATATATTGAGAAATTCTATCTAAGATTTTTTGAGAAACAATATTCTTTTCCTCCGATTTTACATTTGTAATACCTAAAAATAACAAGGGATCAAAACCCATTAACTGCTTCATACATATATAATATTATAACCTATCTTTGAACAATATGTCTATGCGATCACTAGATGCTTTAATGATTTAAATCATTAAAGCAAGACGATGTGTAGGCGTCAAAGAAAAAATTTGGAAGTTGTCATTTAACTATTTCACGCGATCGCTGGCAATAGTTAAATGGTTACTAGTCTTACGCCTTCCATGTGTAGCCACAATTATTTAAAGATTTTCTCAGAAACAATAGATTTTTGTTTATCTTTTAGATTTGTAATTCCCAAAAATAATAAAGAGTCGAAGCCTAAAAGCTTGTTCATATAGTTCAGGATACAACTTTACTGGCGGATGAAATGTTTTGAGCGATTATGGTTGGCTTGTCGTTTTTCGTATCTACATGTCCCTCGACAACAATAACATGGTCTTTTACTAATAAATTTTTATGCTGTGCAAAGGTCTTGGGAAAAATAACGCATTCAACTGATAGCCCCTTTTCATCGCCTATGGTTATAAAGGCCATTTCACTTCCATTTTTCTTTGTGAAAATTCTTCTAGTTGTTTCGACAATACCGCCAATCCTAACTCTTGTTCCTTCTTTTTCCTCTCCCAGTAGCTCTATCTCGTGAGAAATCATTGACTTTAAAGTCATAAGATTTTCAATTTGAGGATGAGACGTTAAATAAAGTCCTAAGAACTCTTTCTCGAAAACTAGTTTTTCCTTTGGCGAGAAATCCTCAACGCTTTGAGACGATTTATATGTTTCTTGAATTTCTAAAGGTATATCGCCAAATAGGCTTGTTTGACCACCTTGTTCTTGTTTTCTTTTTCTATGCAACTCTTCTAAAACTCGAGGATAAGATATAAGAAGATTAGCTCTATTACCAAATGAGTCCATTGCCCCTGCTTTAATAAGACTTTCTATTGTTTTTTTGTTCACAGGGCCTAGATCGACTTTTTTTAAGAAGTCTTCAAGGTCTTTAAAAACGCCAGCAATTCTCCCATCAAGAATACTTTTGATAGCCGCCGTTCCAATATTTTTTATTGCCGAGAGCCCAAATCTTATATGTTTTTTATCCTCAATTGTAAAATCTTTAGCAGATTTATTTATATCCGGAGGCAAAACGTTAATCTTTAGTCTTTTGCATTCGGCAACTGCTTGCGCTATCTTTTCATTTTTTGTGGGACCTGTTGTCCCTCGGGACTCTGCGGTTAGAAACGCAGTCATAAACTCAACTGGAAAATTAGCTTTAAGATATGCTGTTTGATATGCAATGGTAGCGTATCCCGCTGCGTGAGCTTTATTAAAACCATATCCAGCAAATGGCTCAAACAAAATCCAAAGTGATTCAGCATTATCTTTTGCCATTCCATTGGATTTGCAGCCTTCTATAAATTTATCGTGTTGTCTTTTCATTTCAGATGGGATTTTTTTCCCAATAGCATGTCTTAGCTTATCTGCATCTGCCCAAGAATAGCCTGCTACTTTTATGGCTGTTAGCAAAACATCGTCCTGAAAAGTTATAACTCCGTATGATTCTTTTAAGATATCCGAAAGTCTAGGATCAGGGTATTTAACAAGCTTTTGATTGTGCTTGCGTTTTATAAACTCTGGAATATTTGCCATAGGCCCTGGACGATAGAGCGCGACCATTGCCTGTAAGTCGAATATTGAGGTTGGTTTTAATTCTTTTATGTGCCTTCTCATTCCTGTTGACTCTAGTTGAAAAATTCCAGTTGTTTCGCCCGAAGAAAGTAGACTAAAGGTCCTTTTATCATTAACTGCTATCTTAGATAAATCTATTACTATTTCTTGATTTTCAGAAATTATCCTTAAGGCCTCTTGTATAATAGTCAAATTCCGCAGCCCTAGAAGATCTATTTTTAAAAGACCAACGCCATCTTCTCCAACTGTGTACATATCGTATTGTGTTATGATTCTGTCTCCATTTGTTTCTTTCTGAAGAGGCGTGTACTCTATGAGAGGTTTATCGGCTATTACTACTCCTGCTGCGTGCATAGATGCATGCCTTACGACTCCCTCTATTCTCTTGGCTAAGTCTAAGAGTCTTTTTGTCTCAGGCTCTGTTTCATATGCCAGTCTTAGCTCAGTACTTTGGTCAAGGGCTATATCAATCGTCATCGCATGACCTTGCCATCCGGGAGGAATCATTTTAGCAATTCTATCGGGTTGTGCATAAGGCATCCCCAGAGTCCTCCCAGTGTCTCTAACCGAGCCTCTCGCTTCCATAGTTCCAAAGGTTATAATCTGTGCTACCTTGTCTTTGCCGTATTTTTGAGTTACGTATTCAATAACCTCATCTCTTCTATTGTCTGCGAAATCAAGATCAATATCTGGAGGAGATGGTCTCATGGGATTAAGAAATCTTTCAAACGGAAGTTTGAAAAAAAGAGGATCAATGTCGGAGATGCCAAGAGCATACGATACTATAGATCCAGCATTAGATCCACGGCCTGGACCTACAGTAATTCCGTGAACTTTTGCCCAATTTACAAAATCAGCAACAATTAAAATGTATGTTTCGTATCCTTTCTTAAGGATGATAGATAGTTCGTAGTCAGTTCTTTCCTTTATCTCCTTGGTTACTTCCTTGTATCGTTTTGTCAGCCCTTCCTCCACCTTTTGTTTTATAAATTCTCCTGGTATTTTTTTGTCTGGAACATCAAATACTGGCATAATCCATTTCCCAAGCGTGATTTCCACATTGCACATATCTGCGATTTTTTCCGTATTTTCTATAGCCTGCGGTTCCTGAATAAAAAGACCTATCATTTCTTCTTGGCTCTTAATGTAAAAATCAGGAGATGAAATCATTGATAACTTTCGATTTTTAGCATCAAGCGTTGTTTGGGTTTGAATACAAAGTAGAATTTCTTGTGGCTCTGCATCGGTATTATAAATGTAATGGTTATCATTAGTGGCTGCCAAAGGCAGACCCAGTTTTTGTGAGAGTTGTATTAGCTTTTCGTTTAGAATATCCAGATGCTCAACATTTATATGTTTTTGCAGCTCTAAATAAAAATTATCGTCGCCAAAGATCTTAGCCAATTCCTGAGCTCGTTTTGTGGCTACATTGTCCTGATTTTGGATGAGCGGTTCAGAAACATATCCATTTACGCAAGAGGATAAACAGATTAGTCCTTCGTGATATTTCCCAAGCAACTCTATGTCACTTCTTGGTTTATAATAATAACCTTCAAGATTTGAAATTGATATTATCTTCATTAGGTTTTTATATCCAGTATTGTTTTTAGCAAGAAGGATTAGATGATTTGAGTCTGCGTCTATTCCAGCTTCTTTGTTGAATCTACTCCTGCGGCTCATGTATATTTCGCATCCAATAATTGGTTTTATACCTTCCTTAACACACGTTTTATAAAAGGTTATTGCTCCATACATGTTTCCGTGGTCTGTGATTGCAAGAGCTTTCATGTTAAGCTCTTTCGCACGTCTAACCATTGGCTCAATTTTTGAAAGCCCATCAAGAAGAGAATATTCACTATGATTATGCAGGTGTACAAAGTTGGTCATAGCTAGTACTTTATACTTTAGTTAATTTTTAGAAGTTTTTCAATGGTCTCTTTTATTTGTACTGTATTTAGCGGTTGTCTCATTTTTTGCAAAATCTGTCCTATTAGAAATCCAATGACTTGGGTTTTACCCTTTTTGTAGTCTAGGACTGCTTTTTGATTCTCCTGAAGGACGTCTTTAACAATTTCTTCTAGTTTTTGCGTGTCGATTGCTATTGTTTGCCCTGATGTCATAATGAGTTTAATAAGTTGAGCAGGAAGGACAGTATTTGTGTCTACTTTTTTGTTGATAATCCAGTTAGCAATAACCTTTGTATTTATAGATTCTTTATTCATAATTCCCTTCGGCATGAGCTCAGGGCGTCGAATGCTTAATTCATGATTCACTTTTACTGTTTCTTCAAAGTAATCAGCAATAGCTTTTTCTCGTGTCAATATTTCACAATCGTAAATAGATAAACCATAATCTTTTTGAAACCTTTTACGTTTCTTATCTGGCAATTCTGGAATTTGAGATTTGAGATTTGAGATTTGAGATTGACTCCAGCGAATTGGAGGAATGTCTGGTTCTGGGAAGTAACGGTAGTCCATTGATTCTTCTTTTACCCTCTGAGATACAGTTATTTCTCTTTTCTCATCCCAACCTCGAGTTTCCTGAAGCGGAGTTTTACCGGATTCCAAAATTTTCTTTTGTCTTTCTATTTCGTAGTTAATTGCTTTCTCGACAAACTTAAATGAATTGATGTTTTTAACCTCGACTTTGTATTTTGGCAATCCCTCTTTCGTGATTCTGGCAAGCGATCCTGAGCCGCGCCGAAGGAGAGCGCGTCCAGAATCTCTTTGAGCTTTGGAGATTCTGGAGTCGTCCCGTTGAGCGGGAGTCCCCAGAATGACGTGTTTTAATGATATGTTTGGCTCGAGTCTCATATAGCCTTTCTCCATATCAGCGTGAGAAAGCCCAAGGTAACGAACAATTTGCTGAAGCTTTTTAAGATACTCAACAACCTCTGTTGCCGATTCAAAATCCGGCTCTGTGACTATTTCAACCAGAGGAACGCCACTTCTGTTGAAATCGATTAAGGAATAACCCTTATCAAAGTTTTGAGTTTTGAGTTTTGATTCTTCGATTGACTCAGGATCATCCTGAGCTTGCCGAACGGATGAGTTTTGAGTTCCAAATTGATGTATCAATTTGGCCGTGTCTTCCTCCATGTGAACCCGTCTAATCCGAATTCTTTTTTTCGTCATTCTGGCAAGCGATCCTGAGCCGCGCCGAAGGAGAACGCGTCCAGAATCTCTAATTACTTTCAATGAGGGAGATTCTGGAGTCGCTTCGTTCCCCAGAATGACGCTTAACGAATTAATGTCGACCCAACCATTGACAGAAAATGGTTCATCGTACTGACTTATCTGGTATCCTTTTGGTAAATCAGGATAAAAGTAATTTTTCCTATCAAACTTTGACAAAAGTGGAATCTTACAATTAAGCGCTAGCCCAATCATAACACACCATTCAATCGCTTTTTTGTTTGGAACTGGCAATGCGCCAGGAAGACCAAGGCAAACTGGGCATACTTGAGTATTAGGTTTTACGCCAAAATGTTTTGCTTCGCATCCGCAAAACATTTTGCTTTTTGTTTTTAGTTCGATATGAACTTCTAATCCTATAACTGGTTGATATTTTACTTTATTCATAAGTTTTCAATTTAAAACACTCTAATGATATATATCATTAGAGTAAACCTATAATTTTGGCTTAAGGTTTCGCCAAGAATCATTTTTTGTTACTTCTTCATAAGCGTGTCCTATTCTAAACAAAAGTTCCTCTGAAAATTGAGGTCCAAGAATTTGCATACCAATTGGCAAGCCACCAACAAAACCCATAGGAAGTGATAATCCTGGAATTCCCGCTAAATTCGCTGTAACAGTAAAAATATCTGATAAGTACATTTTTAAAGGGTCGCTGACCTTTTCTCCCAACTTCCATGGAGGAGTAGGTGAGACTGGCGTAACAATTGCATCAACGCCGTCATCTGACGGATTAAATGCATTTTCAAAATCTCTTTTTATCAAAGTTCTAACAGACATTGCTTTTTTGTAGTACGCATCATAATATCCGCTAGAGAGAGTAAAAGTTCCAAGCATGATTCTTCGTTTTGCCTCATCCCCAAAATTCTGCCTTCCCGAACCGTATCTAATCCCGTCGTATCTAGCGAGGTTTGATGAGACTTCAGAGGGCTGAATTACATAATAAACAGCAATCCCATATTCCGTATGAGGCAATGATACTCCTTGTATAATCGCTCCTAAGCTTTCTAATGTTTTTAGCCCTTGTTCAAAGCTATTTTGCGCACTTTTGTCTAGTCCTTTTACAATATATTCTTTTGGAACGCCAATTTTAACACCCTTAACCCCATTGCTTAGGTTTTTAGTATAGTTTTGAACGTCAGCCCCAGGGGTTGTCGCATCTAGCTCGTCTTTTCCACAAGTAACATTAAGAAGTATTGCGGAGTCTTCAACTGTTTTCGTGAAATGACCAATGCTATCAAGAGAAGATACCATAGCAATAATTCCATAACGACTAACTCTTCCATAAGTTGGTTTTAATCCTACGACATTGCAAAAACTTGCTGGAAGTCTTATAGAGCCACCTGTATCTGTTCCGGTTGATGCAAGACACATATCAGCAGCAAGCGCGGCTGCCGAGCCACTTGAGGATCCTCCTGGTACAAATTCTATGTTCCATGGATTTCTTGTTGGGCCAAAGTCTGAATTTTCCCCACTTGACCCATGCGCCCAAGCGTCAAGATTCGTTTTTCCAACAATCACAGCTCCTGCATCTTTTAATTTTTTTACAACAGTCGCGTCGTAGGGTGGTATATAATTTTCCAACACGTTTGATCCTGCAGTAGTTTTTATTCCTTTTGACGAAAATAAATCTTTTAGAGCAATTGGAATTCCCAAAAGGGGTTTAACCTCGAAGGTCTCACCTTGCGAAGCTAATAATATGTCCGTCTTTTTTGCTTCATGCAAAGCAGAATCTTCACAAACAGTAATAAATGCATTAAGAGACGGATTAAATTTTTTAATTTGCTCAAAACACGAATTGGTGAGTTCAACAGATGAAAATTTTTTATTCCCTAATCCTTCTTGCGCCTGCTTGATCGTGAGTTGATTTAGGTTCATATCTTATTTTGTCATTCTGGAGAGTTCTATTTAGTAGAACGACTCCAGAATCTCTAAGTTTGATTAGTGATTCTGGACAAGCTCGCCTCGCTTCGCAGGCGAAGCGGGCCAGAATGACGTTAGGGACCAAGTATTGCTTTTACTTTAAATAGTCCATTATGAGTGGATTTCGAATTTGACAGAGCCTCATCTTGAGAAAGCGACGGAGATGGTTTATCTTCTCGCATTACATTTTCAAGCCCTGTTACTTGGCTTGTAGCTTCAACGCTTTTTGCATCAACTTCCTTTAGTTTGTTTACGTACTGCAAGATTGAAGAGAGTTGTTTTTGAAATTTCCCCAAGTCCTCTATTTTTATCTCTAAATTCGCCAGTTTCGCAACATGCGCTACATTTATTTTCATTAAAGTAATTATATTGCAATTCCCACTCTTTTTGCAATTGCATTGTGAGCTTGCCATTCTAGGGAATCGTCAAGAGAGGAGAGGTTGATTGATTTTTTGCCTGCCTCGCCGCAAGGCGGGTACTTTTTCTCAAGCGCTAGTTTTATTAAATAATCTGTGAAATGAGGGTTTTTTGGTAAAATTGGGCCGTGTAAATAGCTTCCAAAGCTGTTTTTGTAAATTGCTCCTTCCGTTTTATCTTCACCATTGTTTCCAAAGCCTTTTATTACTTTTCCTAATGGTTGAATATTCCTTCCAAGATAAGTTCTGCCACCATGGTTTTCAAATCCAACGAGTGTTTTTTCTTTGTCATTCTGACGAAGGTCAGAATCTCCGTTTGGTTGAGATCCTGAAACAAGTTCAGGATGACATAAGCGAATCGCAATGTTACCGATCAGGCGCGGATGGTTCTCTCCCGGATTTTCTGTGTATATATCCAAAATGCCCAAACCGGGAATAATATTTCCGTCTGCTTCTTTGTAGTATTTACCCAAAAACTGATAAGCGCCGCAAATATAGAGACCTGGAATTCCTTCCTCAATCATATCTTTTAGCAATTTGACTTTATGAATGCTAAAATCATGGGAAACAATTTTTTGCTGAGTATCTTGTGCGCCCCCCATAAATAGCAAGTCACACATTTTTAAATCGTCAATCTTAAATCCTAAATCAAGCCTTTTTATCTTAACGCCAATGTTTCTCCATTCACATCGCTTTTTAAGACAAATAATATTTCCCCTATCTCCATAAGTACTCATTAACTCTGGATATAACCAACCGATCGTTAATTTATAATTCATATTACATTACCATCATTCTACTAAGCGATCCTGAGCCATGCCGAAGGAGAGCGGATCCAGAATTTCCAATCGTGATTAGAGATGCTGGACAAGCTCGCCTCACTGACGCTCTCGCCTCGCGGCTCGCCTCGCGGCGAAGCGGGCGAAGCAGCGGGTTGGCCAGCCTCGCCGAGTCTAGGCGGGCGAAGCGGGCCAGCATGACGAACAATTTATAATATCTTTTTGCCTGTTAAAATTTTTCTTACCCTAAGCATTGCAGAATAGGTAGGAAGAACGTACAACATCTCTGATTTAGAAGTGTTATCAAGAGAATACTTTATTGCTTCTTTTAAGTCTGCTTTAATTTCGAATTTCGAATTTCGAATTTCGGATCTCTCCGCATATTTGATGCGGAGTCTCATATCATAACATCTGTCCCCAGAAACAGTTATGTTTTTCAATTCATCAACATAATCTTCAAAATCAACGTCCCAAATCCAGGAAACGTCGCGTCCATCCGGAATACGATCATTTAGGACGAAAAGCACGTTCTTTGCACCCAAACTTGCAATCGTCCTAAGGGATTCATTAAAGCTAGTCGGGTTTTTCGAAAGAAATATTTGCACTTTTTTAGAGTCAACTTTCAATATTTCCTGCCTGCCAAATGCAGGGAGAAATGTGTTTAGTGAATTATTGATTACGTCTTCTGAAATACCGATTTTCTTAGCAAGTAAAGTTGCTGCAAGAATATTGTAGAGATTGTATGTTCCAGTCAACTTGCTTGATGGGGGAGTGGCAAAGATATTTTTTGGTCTTTTATATTGGCAATTTGTACATTCCCAATCTCCCAAATGAGAATAGTATATTGAGTGATAACGAAGTTTTGAATTGCAATTTGGACAATACGTTGAGTCAACTGCGTGTTGATGAGATACTTGATGAAGAGTTTTATCATTAAGCCCAAAGAAAAAGATGTTATCATGTTTCCACCTTAGAGGTGGAACAGATACGCCACCTCTGTGCAGACCTAAAAGTGCTACTTGAGGATCGTCTGCATTGAGGATAAGTTGAGTTTTTGGAGAAAGATTTTTTATTGCTTCTCTCCACTTGCTGGCTATTGTGTTTACTTCGCCATATCTATCTAGCTGGTCTCTAAATAAATTAAGAAGAATTAGATAATGTGGGAAAATTTCTTTGAGAATCAATGGTAAGGTAGCTTCATCAACCTCAAATATCGCGTAATCATAATTAATTGTCGAAAGTATGCTACTACGTAGTAGCATACTAGATGCAATGCCGTTTAGAAGATTTGCACCTGATTCGTTTTGGAAGACTCGATAGTTTGCTGTTTCTAGAATTGTTTGAATAAGCTTGCAAGTTGTTGTTTTCCCATTAGTTCCAGCGATAAGAATTATCTTAAGTTGAGGATTTGCTTTAACAATTTCTTTAATAAAGTTTTTATTAACGTTAAGAGCAACATGTCCTGGCCATGTTGATCCATAACCAAGATTAACCAACTGGCTAATGTATGAAATAATTTTTCCTAAGATTACGAGAGTAAAATTCAGCACTCCTGTATTATACTGCAAAAAACAGCCATATATCATTTCGTGTTTAGCTTCATCACAAAAAACAGCTCGAGCAGTAGTTTGTGATAGCCATGAAAGGACTTTTGAATTAGACTTACATTGATCTAAGGATTTTTATACGCTCCTCAATTGGCGGGTGGGTGTTGAAGAGGCCGGAGAAGAAGCTTCCTGATATTTTTCCTTTAAATGGATTTGCTATGTATAGGTGGGCAGTTGCATTGTTTGCAACCTCAAGAGGCTCTTTGTCTTTACCGATTTTCTCAAGAGCAGCTGCCAAACCCTCTGGATATCTTGTCAACAATACTCCCGAGGCATCTGCAAGAAACTCTCTCTTTCGAGAAACTGCAAGCTGAATAAGCGTAGCAATAATAGGGGAGAGGATTGCAAGGACAATGCCGAAAAGTAAAAAAATTCCCTGGGCGCTGTTACCCTCTCGATTGCTTCTTCTTCCTCCTCCATACCAAAGACTTCTCATAAAAAAGTCCGCAAGAAGAGCGACTAACCCTACCAATACTACAACAATAGCCATAAGTCTTATGTCAAAATTCCTAATATGCGATAATTCATGCGCAATAACTCCCTCAAGTTCTACTTTGCTTAGCTTTTGCAAAATTCCTGTTGTGGCGCAGATAACCGCGTGTTTTGGGTCGCGACCAGTTGCAAACGCATTTGGGGCAGTGTCATTAATGATATAAACCTTTGGCATTGGAATTCCGGCTCCAATGCATAGATTCTCAACAATTCTATAGAATTCTGGATACTCACTCTTAGTAATCTGCTTTGCAGATGACATCCCTAAAATTATCTTGTCAGAGTAATAATAGCTAGCGAAACTCATAACCCCTGATATTATAAGCGCCATTCCTGCAAAAGATAATCCATAGCCCGTTGCATTACCATAGATAAACAAGAGCGTGGTTATAAAAATAACAAATAAACCGATGATAACCCACGTTTTAAGCTTGTTTGAGCCAATTTGCGAGTAAATGTTCATATATTTTTTATGTCATTTTGAGTGGAACGAAGAATCTCAAGGCTTATTTCAATCCTTTGGGGATCCTTCGACTCGCTTCGCCAAGTCTGACTTGGCTTCGCTCGCTCAGGATGACTTTTAAAAAGTTAAAAAGTCACCTTCACTGGTTTTCTTTCCCCTTCTTCTGCCTCAAAGAATTCTTGTTCTTTAAAACCAAATGAACGACCGATTGCTCCGCTTGGAAAGTTGGCAAGTGTTGCGTTATAGTCTCTGACATTTGTGTTGTAAAATTGTCTTGCATAGGCAATTTTCGCTTCTATGTCAGAGAGTTCCTCTTGTAATTCTAAAAAGTTTCTACTTGCCTTAAGATCTGGATAATTCTCAGAGACAGCAAATAAACTCTTCAGGGCCCCAACGAGCATATTATCTGAGTCTGCTTTTTCGTGAGGAGTAGTTGCTCTCATAAGCGAAGTTCGCGCCTCTGTTAGCTTCTCTAGAACTTCTTTTTCGTGTTTTGCATACCCCTTGACAGTTTCCACAAGATTTGGAACCAGATCAACTCGTCTTTTAAGCTGAACATCAATTCCAGAAAAAGCTTCTTTTATGCGAACTTTGCCTGTTGCTAGGCCATTGTAAAGAGACCAGATATATAAAACTGCAATTACTACGATAACAATCAAAATTATTGTACTTATGTCCATTTACGACTCACCTCCCTTCAAATTATATTATCTTTACGTCATTCTGGTAATCAGGCTTCGCCTCCGCATCCAGAATCCCCAACTACGATGGAGATGCTGGACAAGCGGTTCGACGCCCTGAGCTCACCGCCGAATGGGCCAGCATGACGTAGGTAAAAGATTTATGTTTTTAACCACCTGTTAAATTCATTATACCCCAATGTGTTAAGAATGTCACTTTTTTGAGCCCAACCTCTCCTTGCCATAGCAACGCCGTATTTCATTAAACCCATTTGCCAGACAGCATGACTGTCTGTATTGATTACGAGCTTTACTTTATTTTCTATTGCTTGTCTGATAATTGGATCTGGTAAATCTAGTCTTGCGGGCCAGCTATTTATCTCTAAAGATTTATTGTATTTTTTGCAAAAATCAAAAATTTTCTCGAAATTAAGTTCATACCCAGGCCTTCGGTTTAACATTCTTCCTGTTGGATGTGCAAATATTTTTGCTTTAGGGTGGCTGAGTCCCTGAATAACTCTCTTGGTCATCTCTTCTTTACTCATGCCAAAAGAGCTATGGACAGATACGATTGCACCATCTAAAAGTGCTAATGATTCATTATTGATTGCCAATTTTCCATGGACTAAAATATCTATTTCAAGTAATTTTAGTATTCGAATATTTTTAATACTCGATTTTAATTGTTCAATATAATCATTTCGTTTTGCTATTAGGGAGTATATTTGCGCAGCGTTATGCTTGGAAATACTGGGATTGTGTTCGGAAAATCCAATGTATTCATAGTTTAATTCCTTTGCATATCTTACCATCTCATCTATAGAATTTTTGCCTATGTCATGACTAGAATCAATTGGGAAGCTTGAATGAATATGAAGATCTCCTTTTATATTTTTTTGCCCTATAAGCGTTGGGAGTTTATGTACTATAGACGATTCGATCTCGCCTGTGTCTTCTCTTAACTCTGGCGGAATCCAATCCATACCGAGTTTTTTGTAGAATAATTCTTCGTTTGAGATTTTTTCCATTTTCCATTTTCCATTTTCCACTTGCTTCTTAATTCCATGTTCAGACAACGATAGCCCTTTTGAAAGAGCGTATTCTCTAAGACGTATATTGTGGTTTTTGCTTCCAGTAAAATGTTGCACTAAAGAGCCAAAGCTTTTTTGAGGCTGGGTCATAAGGTCAATTTGCTTTCCGCTTGACAGAAGAATTGAGGCTGTTTCTTGGCCTTCCTCGATGATTCTCTCCTTGTATGGATAGTTAACAAAATGTTTAATGACAGATTTAGGGTCGCTTGTAGCTACAGCAATATCGATGTCGCCAACAGTTGGCATCATTCGCCTAAGACTTCCAAGAGGTACTGCCTCAATAACAGCATCGGAGGTTTTCAGGTACGAAACGAGTTTTTCTGCAATCTCAAAAGCATAAGGAAGCATCATCCTTTTTGTCTTGCCTTTACCCAAACGGTATTCCGATATCGCTCGCAATAAATCCTTCTGAGATTTTTCACCAAACCCCTCGAGTTTGGCAATTTTATTCTCCTTTGCAGCTTTTTCGATATCGTCAATCACTGTTTCTGGCCTACTTAGAGAAAATTCTTTCACAAGTCTATATGATTTTTTAGGCCCAAATGTCGGAACCTCTAAGAGAGGAAACACAGATTTAGGGATTCCATGCATTACCCATTCAAAATGAACAACTTTCCCGCTTTTTAGTAATTCTTCGAGATGTTCACGCATCGAATGTCCAACACCCGGTAAAAATTCAAGTTTGTTTTCTCTAAAGAGATCCTTTACTTCCGAGCTTGAATTCTCGATTGCATCTGCTGCTCTTTGATAGGCGATTATTTGAAAACGGTATTTATTTTCGTTTTTAATCGTATACGATGCAGCCACATTTCTTAGTAGTTTTGCAATATCTAAATTAGTCATAAGTAAAAAGAGCATATCAAAGCATTGATGTTTCGGCAAGACTCAACATCCCTTCGGGTCTGAGCCTCAGGGTCGAAGACAACCCTGAGCAACGTCGAAGGGTGTCATTTTAAAATAGAAATGTCCGTTTTTTTGTGTCGCTAACTTTACTTCGTCATTCTGGCCGTGTCCAGAATCTCTTATCGTCTACGGTGATTCCAACCTTGCAAAGAGATCCTGGATGCGCTCGTTCCTTGCTTACCAGGATGACGTATCCTAATAATGGATAAACGAATACCTTATATGCTAAAAGCGGACGTTTCTATTTAACAGAAGAGGACATTTCTATTTTAATGTAATAAGCAACGTCGAAGGGTTGACTCTATTGCAATAATTTGTTAGGATAAGGTGAAAATTCTAGGGCTCGTAGTGAAGAGGCCTATCACGTCTCCCTGTCACGGAGAAGATCGCCGGTTCGAATCCGGTCGAGCCCGCAAGCTGGGGTCGCGGGCCTGCCCCGCATAACTGCTACCATGACGCGAAGCCGAAGGCTTCGGGAATGGAAAAGGTTTGTGCGGGGTTCGAGTCCCGTTCACCCCGCTACGCAGATTGCCCCCCTAAGCGGGGGCAGCCCGCTCATCCAGGACTCCTGCCTAGAAAGGAGAGGAAATATGGCAAGAGCAAAAGTAGTAAAATTGGAATCTCAACCTCAAAAAGTTTCTTGGGGAGAATCCTATTCAAGTTTGCTATTGGGAATGGTTGTGGTGGTGGTTATTGGCTTTATAATTTTTTCTTTTGCAAGAAATAAAGGAGAACCGCAAAAGATAAGTTCTGTAAGGAACGAGGCAGCCAAACAAGAAAAAATCGACAAACAAACACGCTTAGGATTGCCTAAAACTTACACTGTTGCGCCAGGAGATGATCTTTGGAGTATTTCTGAAAAATTATATAAGTCAGGATACAACTGGGTTGATATTGCCAAAGCAAACAAACTAGGAAATCCAGATGTGCTGCACGCGGGAATTAAACTGACAGTTCCAGACGTTAAGCCAAAAATAGTCACAATTGCTGCTAAGCCACCAATGTTGCAAGAACAAGAAGCGAAGGCAATTAAGGGTGAATCATATACTATAGTTTCAGGGGATAACTTGTGGGAAATTTCAGTAAGGGCATATGGCGATGGCTTTCGCTATGTTGAGATTGCAAAGGCAAATAACCTAAGCAACCCAGACTTAATTTTCGCAGGAAACAAACTTAAGATCCCACGCTAAAGAGAAAAATTACTAAATGTTGTCGGGCGCGGGGTAATTAAAGTGTGGTAGCATATGTTTTATATGCGGGATTAGTACACTGGTAGTATGCTACCTTCCCAAGGTAGAGAAGCGAGTTCGATTCTCGTATCCCGCTCTTTGTTATTTCCAAATAATGAAGCTCCCCGCAGCAATCAAAGCTCCGTTTGGTATATAGTAAGTATTCAGTTGTTACCAGTAGCTTGTCATCCTGAGCGTAGCGAAGCCAGGCACCAGACGGTGCTTGGCGAAGGATCTAATAATCTTGAGATTCCTCGGCTTTCAGCCTCAGAATGACAAATCCGTTGGGAAGAACTGAATACTAACGGTATATACCCTTGCAATTTGAAAGCAAAGGGGTATATACTGCTTGATATTTCGCTTACAAAAACATGACAGAATCAGGGGAATAAAAATGTGTTCAATTTTTTCGTAAAGGAGCTCAAAGGCTGGAGTTTACAGAAATATTAACCGCTTGAGAATTATTATTTTTATTTATTTCTACCCTGACTTCTCTATTTCCATCTGCTCCGACTAATTTGTTAAGAACATTGTCGTTGGTGCTTGTTTGGACAAACGACGTAACGCTCATGTTCATGGCTTTTATTTTATTTTTGTACCAATCCGTTATCTTTTTTGGGTGATCTGTGCTTTCAAAAATACTTTCTTTTGCATTTTGGCTAATTATAATTGAGTTGGGATATCTGAAATCAAGAACAGATTCGCTTTTGTTTCTAGGAGTATTTGTAGGAGTTGGAGATAATGTTGGGGTAGAAGTTGGCGGAATAATTGTTGAGCTATTATTTGGAGCTTGCGATGGCATGGAAATCGAGGTTGGAGTCGGTCTTGTAATATTTTGTACAGTAATAACGATTGCAAGAATTGTAATTAGAATAGCTAACACACTAAACATATAGAGTGTTTGGATTTATATCACGGAGTTTTAGTCGTGTCAAGTAACAAACGCCTAACATTACCCCACTGTCATTCCGACTAAGTCCGTCAGATGACGGACGCATGGAGGAATCTCTCTCAACTGGGCGACTTCGGGACGCACCGTCTGGTGCATCCCTTCGCTCGGGATGACATTTGAAGCAAAACTGGGGTAATGTCAGACAAACGCTTAGCATTCCGAGGCGACACCCTACAGGTGATCTAGCTTGACACCTTCTTATGATTGAGTCTTATTCTTGAGCATTTGCTTCTCGACAAGAACCCGACCTGCTTGTTCGTAAAAACGATCTAAATTAGAAGTCGGAGAAACAATTTCAACATGCATATAGCCGTCTGGGACTATAGCATTGTATTTATATTTATTATTCTGTTGATCCAAGCCTGTCTCTTCGTACACGTCACGCGCTACACCTGATACTGTAATTTCAACGCAAAAACTTACGGGCGACTTCCTGAAATGCTTCTACAGATTTTTCCGGAAGGGTAGTGCATATTACAAATGGTTCTTTTTCAAAACCATCTTTTTGTTCTACCATTGTGAGCCGCCCGGGAGTCGGACCCGGAACCTATTCCTTAAGAGGGAATTGCTCTACCAGTTGAGCTAGCGGCCCGCTCGAGTATGCTTTAGTATACTATGTTTTTTCTTAAAATACCACCTTGGCTCTTTGCCGCGAATCAAAGGGATAACGCGGGGCCATTGTTTGATAAAGACTGGGATACTGCATAGAATTGTTAACAAGAAATGCTCAGGTATTAGAAAGTATCCAATAAACGGTAGGGCTAAAGTTCCGACAAATTGACCCAAGAATAAATTACCTGTCAGAAGTACAGGGATCAACATTGCTAGTCCCCATGGAATAAAAAGATTGAAAAAGTTTACTCCAATTAATATTCCAAAAAGAGAAGCGATTGCTTTTCCTCCTGAAAACTTACCATCCTTTAGTTTGAAATACAAAGAATAGCAATGACCCAACACAACTCCAAATGCGCAAAGAGTAACTGCAAATACAGCATCGTAGCCTAAAAAAGAAAACGAGTTTGGAAGATACACGCCCAAATACCCCTTTAAAGCATCAAGAAGAAATACTAAGAGGAATAAATAAGGCTTGCCGGTTGCGCGAAGCGTGTTCATTGCTCCCACATTCCCAGTTTCTTCTCGTCGTATATCTCTTCCTGTAAACTTTTTAACCACAAAGTAAGCTGTTGGAAAAGACCCGATAACATATCCAATAGTAAGAAAAATTAACGGATACACTGTGTTCATACTATATCATCGTCTTATTTATGCCATGGCAATATTAAGTCGACGGATCTGTATCTTAACTTAATAGTTTACTCTATATTATACCATCCGCTAAATTAATGTATAATCTTTTATGTGAAACTTTCTGCATGGGTGTCTACTTGCGATCTGTTATCTAAAAAAGAAAGCGGATTTGGTGAGTTTATTTTCAAGAGATTTATCAAGCAAAGCATATTTAGCAAGAATAATCCTCAAGGTGTACTGCGATCACTTAAAAGAGTCGGCGTAAATGGTATTGAGCTCCTTATTTCATTAAATACTAAAAGCGAAGACATCCAAAGAATTCGAAAAATGTTAAGAGAACTTGATATGCAAGTATTTAGCGTGCATCAGTCTGTTTCTACATTGTTTAATATCGGTACCCGAGAGGTAAGTGGATTATTCCAAATCGCAAATGAACTATCGGCAGAAGTAGTAGTTCTTCATCTAGGGGTAATAGGGGATCAAATCTTTGACAAAAATTATGTTGGAGAGCTGAAGGATTTGGAAAATCATTACAAGATAAAAATTGGTATTGAGAACATGCCGATAAATCCTCTTTGGTTTTTTAAAACTTACACATGGAAAGAATTTGATTTTTGTACGGTAGTTGCTAAGGATAAATTTCATATTACTTTTGATACTACGCATCTTGCGCAAACAGGAAGAGACATATTAAGGTTTTACGAGAATAATAAAAATATGATTGTAAATATCCATCTAAGTGATTACAAAATGAACTTCCTAAATAATCCTCTAATGCTTACATACGGAACTCACCTTTCTTTAGGGAAAGGACGGTTGCCGATAATACAGTTCTTAAAGATTTTGAAGGATACGCGTTATAATGGTATAATAACGATGGAAATTAACGCTACACTTCCAGAAATTTTAAGAAGCGCAAGAATAATAAAAAGTACCATGTGACAAATTACAGACACAAGAAGAAAGATCTTTATCTGGTCGAGAAATTCGAAAGACTGAAAGACTTTCGGTGTGTTTTTGAAAGCCCATAATTCTTTATAGCTTGTTGGTGTTCTTTTGTCCCATAACCTTTATTTTTGGCAAAGTTGTAAACAGGGAATTGTCTGTGGAGTCTCCTCATTAAATTGTCTCTGTGCACTTTTGCTATGATTGATGCGGCGGCAATGGAAGTACTTTTTTGATCGCCTTTGATAATTGCTTTTTGGTTTTTAAGTCCAATGCCCCTAACGTAGCGAATGTGAAATCCGTCGACCAGGAGGAAAATATTAGAGACAGCTTGGAAAGTTCCACTTGTCATCCCGACCAAGTCCGAAGAACGCGTGGAGAGATGATCTCTTTCAACAGACATTGGGTTGCATGGGATTCCTCGACGGAGTTTACACTGAGCGAAGCCGAAGTGCTCGGAATGACACTTTTCAAAAAGAATCTTGACGACTTTTTGTATAACCTTACGAAACGCCATCCTAGTCGCTTTGCCTATTCCAAGTTTATTTATGATCGGTACGCCAATGGATTCTACCGACCAATATAAAGCGTGTTTTTTAATTTGGGGAGACAACTCCTCTCGCTTGCGTGGGCGCAACAGTTTTGAATCATTAATTTCCTGAAGGAGACTCCTTATATAAGGAGTCTTATTATCAAAGTTCCCAAATACAACAGCTCCAACCGTGACAGGCCCTGCAAACGCTCCCCTACCTACTTCATCCACGCCAATTACAAAATCATAACCATTTTTCCAAAGCCTTCTTTCTTCACTAAATGTTGGTCGGGGTTTCATTTAATCTTTTTTCCAGTAGATTTTGCTGAATACCTGTGGGTGAGTCAAAAAGCTCAAGACCTTTTATTTGCGGCATTGATAATCCTACTCTTCCTTGCATACTGCCTATAATATTTGCTGCACTTATGATAATTCTTTCGGCTTGGGCTTCTCTTTGTTTCCACGATCTTTCAAATGATGCTCGCTCTTTAATTATCTGGTCTTTCATTTCCTTGTATGTCTCAACGATTCTTTCTACCTGCTGTTGGAACTCGTGGCTTGTTACATAGTTGTAAAGCATGTCCGCTTTTTCTCCGCGGTTTGCCATTACTGCCTTCTGGTAACCAACGTCAAGAAGATTTTTTCGCAAGACTAGGGCAACTGCCAAGATAAGTTCGTGGCTGCAAATCCAAACTCCTTCTTTGATACCAAATCCGTTTTTAGCTTCTTTTGGCAATACTATGCTTACAATTACAGGGATATTTGCCTTTTGGATTCTAAGATCTTCTTTTAGCTTGGTCAGCCATTTGTCCGACCACTCTTTGGTTCTCTTTGATTCCCAAAGAATAGTACCACAAACAATTCCTTTTGGACTTTTTACGATATGCTTGATGTCTGCTCCAGGAACTCCTTTTGCAACTGCTTGTGTTTCATCGTGTGGAAATGCATCCCGAAGCAACTTTTCCAACTCAAGTTCCAATACTTCTCCCTGCAGTTGCTGAGATTTTTGAGCCGCTTTTCTTTGAGCACCTTCTAATGCTTTTTTTGTATCATCAAGTTGTTTTTTAATTTCGGCTATTTCTAAACTTGACTTTTCTTTTTCGATTTTTACAACATCTTCCTGAATTTTTTCTCGCTCAAGTGTTAGCTTCTTTTGCATCTCAAGTTCTCTTTCGTCATCTTTTTGTTTTAGGGATCGTAGTTGTTTTGTGAGTTCTAAAAGCTGATCACGAAGCTCTCTACTTTGTTGTCTTGCTTTAGAGAGTTCGTTTTGCGAGTCTTTGAATTTTAATTCTAGCTCTTCTTTTATTCTTCTTTCCGCTTTTTCCTCAATATCTTTTCTATTTTTCTCTAATTCTTCTTTATATTCCGTTTTTGCTTTTGCAAGAATATCTTCTTGTATTTGATGCTTAATAGCCTCTGATATTTCTACTTGTTTCCCACAGTTGGGACATTTAATATTGTTCATGCGATAATGATACTATTAACTTGTAGTTATCGCAATACTGAAAATATCAGGTTAATATAGCGCTTTCGAGTTTTATTTCAAGTATTGACACAATTTTGGCGTAGGCAGAATTTTGTGTCAAGTTATCGAGCCTAATTGCGAAATCTACCCATTTAACTATCGCCAACGGCTGACCTTACCCCAGTTTTGCCTCAAATGTCATCCCGAGCGAAGGGATGCACCAGACGGTGCGTCCCGAAGTCGCCCAGTTGAGAGAGATTCCTCCATGCGTCCGTCAGCTGACGGACTTAGTCGGAATGACAAAGTTGGGTAATGTTAGCGCCAACGGCCGTTGCATAAAGTTATATGATCGAAACTTAAATTTTCGGAAAGAACGCTACTTTTTTTACGGTTTTTTCACGTCGGTCTAATTGACATAGAGGTCTTTATTTGGTAGGATCAATACGGTCTTTGATTGCTGCCTGTGAAGTCAATAATAACAAACATTTTACTTTATTCCATGTCACTTTTTATGCTAACGATGTTTATTCCGGGAGTTAAAATATCAGGAGGTATAACTGCCTACATTATCGCAGGAGCAGCACTGACTTTGTTGTTTGTAATCTTGAAACCTATACTAGGCATCATCACTCTTCCTTTGAGTTTTGTCACTCTGGGTACATTTTCTTTTTTTATAAATGTAATTATTCTATATATCCTTACAATTTTTATTACGAATATATCAATTAACTCATTCGAATTTAGTGGGTTAAAATATGCTGGTTTTATTATCCCGAAATTTTTTGTTAATAAATTTTTTGCATTTGTAATAGCATCTTTTTTTCTATCTATTATATTTACATTTTTAACATGGTTAATAAAAAAGTAGTTTGCCTTGGTGGCGGAATTGGGACAGTAAACCTAATTAAAGGTTTTATAAATCATTTTGATAACATAGTTGTAGTAGTATCTATGGCTGACAATGGTGGGTCTTCGGGACGCCTAAGACGTCTCTATAATGTGCCCCCTCCGGGTGATCTTGTCTCTTGCATGGCAGCCGTTGCAAGAAACGAAATTATTTCCAAACTTTTAACGTATAGATTTAAAGGAGACCGATATGGTAGAGACGAAGTGCTTTTTGGTCAGAAGCTTGGGAATCTGGTTATGATTGCTCTGCGGGATCTTACGGGAAGCTTTGATGAAGCAATAACGTTATTCCAGAAAATATTTGATGTAAAAGGCGTTTTTTTGCCAGCTACTGTTGATGACGTTAATATTTCTGCAAGAACTATCGAGGGAAAGATGATATACGGTGAGGAGAGAATAGATCTTGGGAAGTACCGTGGCAAAAGGATACTTGATAAAGTTTACCTCCACCCAAGAAGCGCTGAAGCCAACCCAATGGTTTTAAAGAACATTAAAGACGCAGACATTGTCATTGCAGGCCCTGGAGATTTGTATACGACGATATTGCCTGTTTTGATAGTGGAAAAGATCAAAGTAGCACTAATTAAAAGCAAAGCGATTAAAATGTTTGTTGTAAATGTTGCCAACAAGCCGTTTGAGACGAAAGGTTATAGCGCGAATGATTATATTGTAGCTATTAAAAAGCATTTAGACTGTTTCCCTTTTGACAAAGTATTGGTGAACACTAATTTTTCTCCAAAAATTCCCAACATTTATCGCTATCAATATGTAGACATCAATCATGTAGGGGATAGCAACGGGATTAAAATCATAAAAAGAGATATTATAGATGAAAATTTTCCTTTATACCACAGCTCTGTAAAGCTTGCAAAAACAATATTGCAAAATATATAAAATGATTCTTAGTATTTTACAAATTCTTGTAGCAGTACTTCTTATTGGGGCTATTTTACTTCAAGTCCAAGGAAGCGGTCTTTCTTCGGCGTTTGGTGGCGGAGGAGAGTTCTATCGAAGCAAACAGAGCGTTGAAAAAATACTTATTTTTGCAACAATTATTCTTTCTGTCCTATTTGGGGTTTTATCAATAATACTCCTTATTCCTCGATAGCTTTATGATTACATTTCGGCATAGATTTATATCTTGGCTTATTAAGGCGTATCTTAAGAAATGGGGGAAACAGATTCTGCTTTATTTTGGGATTGGTCTTTTTGTGTTTTTTGTATCTCGTTTAATTTTTGAATCTGTTGCGGGAAAAATACGAGTCTTGCGTACCGAAACAATCGGAATGTTGGGAGCATATAGCACAGAAGATTTACCATCTGCCATTTCGTATAAGATTTCTCGTGGTTTAACAACAGTACGGAGAGATGGAACGGTAAAACCAGATGTAGCTTCTAAGTGGAAAATAAAAAACAATGGTAAAACTTATATTTTTTATCTGCGGCGTAATATTTTTTTTAGCGATGGTACAAAGTTTACTTCCAACGACGTTCGTTATAATTTCGCCGACGTATCTGTTAAAAGGCCTGATAATTACACAATTGAATACTCTCTAAAAGACAGTTATTCTCCATTTCTTATTACAGTATCAAAGCCGATCTTTAAGAAGGGACTTATTGGCGTGTCCGATTATCGAGTAAAAGATATAAAGCTAAATGGCAATTTCGTTGAACATATAGATTTAGTATCAAAGAATGGCAACAAAGTAATCTACCAGTTTTACCCCACAATTTCCGCTCTAAAAATTGCTTTTGCCCTGGGTGAGGTATCAAAAATAGTAGACATGCCAGATGTAGACTTTAGAAATACAACATTTTACACTTTTAAAAACGCCAAAGTTGACAAAAAGCCAAACTACAAACGATTGACGACTTTGTTTTATAATACAACGGATAAACTTCTTTCTTCCAAAACCATAAGAGAAGCGTTATCCTATGCAATTCCTGATAATTTCGATGAAGGAGTACGAAGCTTTGGTCCTTTTCCGCCTTTTTCTTTTGCAAGCGAGAGGGGAGTGGATCCTCGCAGACTTGACCTTGAACACGCAAAACTACTTTTAGATAAAGCAAGAGAGGCTGGCGAAGCTGCCGAAAAAATCTCGCTTACAATTGAAACGCTAGCTAAATATGAGGATATTGCAGAGGTAATTGCAAACATTTGGAAGAGTCTTAATATAGATGTTGATATAAAACCTGTGGACAAGGTGCCCCAAGCCTTTCAAATTTTTCTTGGAGAATTCAATTTGCCGCAAGACGTAGACCAATATATGCTTTGGCATTCGGATCAACAAAGTAATATAACGCGTTATATCAACTTAAGAGTAGATAAATTGTTGGAAGACGGGAGAAAAGAAGTTGATATTGAAAAACGAAAAAAAATATATGCTGATTTCCAAAAATTTATCCAAGCCGACCCCCCAGCTTCTTTCTTATTCTTCCCCTACACGTATGATGTTACTAGGAAGTGAGTTGTTTCCACCTCAGTTTTCTATGATAAGAGAGTGCGAATCTGTGGGCTTCGTCGCGGATTCGCATGATAAGTTTCAAAGCTTCTGAATCTTTTGGAAGTTTAATTTCTTCAAAATCAGACGTAATAATGGCTTCTTCTCTTTTTGTCAGCCCTATCACCGGAATCTTTTTAGCTTGTCGGGAACTAAGACTTCTCGACTCATCATTTCGTTCTTCGCTCGAAGAATAAATATTAGCCTTTAGTGCTTTAAGTGCTGATGAAACTTGTCCTTTTCCCCCGTCAACGATTATCAAATCAGGAAATGGCCATTCAGTATGTTTCATTCTTCTTTGAAGAACCTCTTGCATCATTGCAAAATCATTAGGTATTTTATCAACGCCTCTTATTTTAAACTTTCGATACTCTGACGTATCTTTCTCACCATTAACAAAAACAACCATTGATCCAGTAGCATTTGTTCCACTAATGTTTGAGATATCAAAGCACTCGATCCGCCTGAGATTATCAACCTTAACATTATATCTGATAAGACACTCTTTCAATGACAAGAGTTCTTTTTTTCTTAGATCCGAGTCAAGATTTAGATTGATTCTGTGGTCAAACTTTTGATAAACGGGACTTGTTACGTAATTTATTGCGTCAATTTTTCTTTGCAAAACTTCCGCCTTCTCAAACTCTTCGAGCTTACTTAGAACGTTTCTTTCTTTCTCGAGGTTCTTCAAAACTTTATTCGTGTTTCCTTTTAGAAACGTAACTATATGAAGAATATTTTTTTTATACTCCTTATCTTCTATAACCCCGGGACAAGGACATAGTCCTAAATGATTGTAAAAACATATTCTTTTTGGATGATTAACTGCTGACTGAAATGGAAAAATTCTTCGTATAGTCTTAAGAACTAAAGTGACTGCGGAAGAATTTGGAAAGGGACCAAAATATAATGATTTTTTATCCTCAGGTCTTCTTGCTATCAAAATCTTAGGATATTTGTCTTTAATAGTTATTCGAATCAGTGGATATCGTTTCCCATCAGTCAATCTAGCGTTGTATTTAGGTTTATATTGTTTAATGTAGTTTGCTTCCAGTAGTAGCGCTTCGATTTCGGAAGGGACCTCTAGTGTTTCTATTTTCGCTACTTGTGATACTAAGATTCTCGTTTTCTCAAGAAGCCTTATGTTGTTAACAAAATAGGAGCTTACTCTTTTTTTAAGGTTTTTTGCTTTGCCAACGTATAATACTTCACCCTTTTTGCCTAGAAAAAGGTAGACGCCCGGTTTTGATGGCAATGATAGATAAGATGGTGAAGATAATAGCAAGTAGAATACCTCCTCCCAAGAAAAACATCTTGTGTAAAAATATTGGATATATCTTCAGACTCTCTGAAGACAAATAATCAGCAAGCGCAATTGTAACTGTATCCGTTCTATTTGTCAAAGCGTTTGTTGCCTGAAAGTTTACTTTAAGCGTCGAAAATCCAAAAGGAGGTATTCCATTCAAAAAAATCTCCTGAGGAGAAGGCTTAAGAAAGCTTGAGACGACAGTAGCGACAAGAGGCTCAGAAAATGTTTTTCCAACGTTTTTGATTATTATGTTTCCTTGGATTGGCAGCCCAGCGGCAAAAGACTGCGAAAAATTCCACTCAGTTATGACCTGTAAGGCTCCTCCCTCGTCAAAAGTATCACCAAACGTCACATCTACATCTTTTAGCACTTCTTGACCTTCGAGTTTGTATCCTCCGGCTGGGATTGGATACTGACTGCTTTCGCCCTTTATTACAAAAGCAAAGTGGTCGAAATCAAGCACTTCAAAGTAGTCTAGTCCATTTGTTGTATTGCCCCAGGTAGGATCAACCATTATCCATGCTTCCCGATTATAGTCGTAATACTCTGGCCACGCATGCAGAACGTCTTTTACTAAAGATAACGGTCTTTCTTTTTCATTTTCTGTATATGCAAAACCGTTTATTTCTCTTGCAGGAATGCCATTAGCCCGAGCCAACGTAACAAATAAATCGGTGAACTCAAGGCATACAGCAGATTTAGGGTTCTTAAGTACCTCTTTAGCGCCAAGCCTAGCTTTTCCTCCTGTTACCCTTGAAAAATCATATCTCAAATTTTTAACTATATATTCGTAAATGTCATACGGAGTCTTTAGAGAATAAGCAAGCTTTTTGATATCAACGTTTGAGACGTCCCAGTAAGGTTGTTCTTTTAGATATTCTTTAAGTTTTTCTCTGTCAACTGGCTCTTTTTTGGGATTAAGCAAGATTTTTGCTTCTCCAGTTACTATCACGTCAATTTTTTGAGATGGTAAAAGTAAATATTGAGCCAACCAATTCCCGTCGTTATCGGCAATTACATTTAGCGGTTTAGGGTTAATGTCGTCAATTTCAATCTCTTGATAGTTTGTAGGCGGTGGGATTGCTATTTCTGTTTTGACTTTAAACAAATTGGGATTCTTAAGATGGTATTTTAGGTTAAATCTGTAAATTTGGGAATCCCCAAATCCTATATATATCCCTGAGCTTCCAAGTTGTTCTTTTGTAAAGCTTAAGGAATTTTTGCTAGATTGAGCTATTGCTGGTTTGATATAAGAGGGCTTGCCAAAAGAGCTTGGTGTTTTTACATAAACATTAAAACTTTGAAAACTGTCTTGATTAGTAAGACCAGGAATATTCATCTCCCAAATTTTGCCTAGCTTTTTCGCCACACTTTTGGTATCAAATGATAGATTAAAATTTAGTTTGTTGTCTATCCCTACAACACGTTTGTTAAAAGTAAGATCGATAGATGTTTCGTCGTTGTTTTTGATAATAACTGGAACTATTGTCCCGTTAGGATCCGAGGCCCTTAAATTTTCTAAGTCATCAAGACCTACCACAATGTTGTAAGAAGAAGCATAGTATTGACTAGTCTTGTTTGTGAGAACAACATCAAAATTAACGCTTGTCGTACCGTTTTCTCTAATCGTATAAGTAACATCGTAGTCTGTAGAAAAGTTAGAAGAAGCAAGCGCAGCATGAATGTATAGTAAATAAAGAAATATGAAGATAAGTATGATAGTAATTTTTTTCACTCTACACTTATCTTATCATAAAATTCTAAATCCAAACCGTCACGGAAAAATCATCGAGCAAATCTTGCTATAGCAGAAATAAGTCGACAGATTGGAGGCTAATATTAGTTAGTGTGATACTTATAATATCTTCTTCAAAAACTGTCCAGTATACGATCGAGGGTCTTTTGCGATCTCTTTTGGTGTACCGATAGCGACTACTTCCCCGCCCTTCTCTCCTCCATCGGGCCCAAGGTCAATGATATAATCAGCATTTTTTATAACGTCTAGGTTGTGTTCTATTACAATAACTGTATTGCCTACGTCAACAAGTCTTACCAGAACCTCCAGAAGCTTTTCAAGATCTGCAAAATGAAGTCCAGTTGTTGGCTCATCCAACAAGTACAATGAACCTTGTCCTTTTTTAGAGAGCTCGTGAGACAGTTTAACCCTCTGAGCCTCACCACCCGAGAGAGTTGGGGCTGGTTGACCCAATTTAATATAAGAAAGGCCTACATCATTTAAAGTCTTAAGCTTATGATAAAGGGGAGATACAAAAGAAAAAAACGATAAAGCCTCGGACACGCTCATTCTCAAAACATCTGCAATATTTTTGCCATTAAAAGAGACTTCAAGTAGCTCTTTATTGTACTGGAGTCCATTGCACTCCTCGCAAGTAACATAAACGTCTGGCAAAAATTGCATTTCGATTTTTATCTGTCCCTCTCCTTCGCATGTCTCACACCTCCCGCCCTTTACATTGAAAGAAAATCTCCCAGGCCCATATCCCGTAATTCGAGCATGCCTAGTTTTTGCAAAAAGCTCGCGTATATAAGTAAACGCGCCTGTATATGTGGCGGGGTTGCTCCTTGGAGTTCTGCCGATTGGAGACTGGTCAATAAGATATACATGTTTTATATGTTCATATCCTGAGATGTTGTTATAAAGACCCGGTTTTTGTCTGTGGAACGGATTCCTAAGCTGCATGAGAGCGTGGTACAAAATATCGTTTATTAATGTTGACTTACCACTTCCCGACACACCAGTTACCACTACGAATTTATTTAATGGAAAAGATACATTTATATTTTTAAGATTATGCTCCCTTGCACCGAAAACTGCTAGGTGCCTTATTGTTCGAGCTTGACGGATTACCGTCCCAGAACCAGTCGGTTCGGGACTGGGACGTACCGACTGGTACTGTCCCATCTGGTACCCGTCTTGTCGAGAACTATTATTTGATGATACTTCTCGACTCTCAGGCTTCGCCTGATCGCTCGAAGAATAAACATTTATTTCTTTCTTTCCAGCCAAATATTGTCCGGTGAGTGAATTACCATCATTCTTGATTTCCTCTACTGTTCCTTTTGCGACAATTCTTCCACCGTCGAGACCAGCACCCGGTCCAAAATCTATTAGAAAATCAGAATTCTCCATTGTTTCTTTATCGTGCTCAACAACTAAGACTGTATTCCCAAGATCTCTTAGTTTTTTAAGAGTTTCAATTAGCTTTTTATTATCCTTTTGATGAAGGCCAATTGAAGGTTCATCCAAAACATATAAAACTCCAGTTAGCCCGCTTCCAATCTGGGACGCAAGTCTAATCCTTTGAGCCTCTCCTCCAGCAAGCGTTTCTGCACCTCGCGACAGAGTTAAATAATCAAGTCCAACATCTATTAAAAAAGTGAGTCTTTCTATTATTTCTTTAATAATTAGCGTTGCTATTTCTTCTTCTCTCTTCGATACACGGTGTTTCAGACCGTTTATAAACTTAAGTAAGCTATCAATAGACATATTCGATGTGTCAACAATTGACTTATTATCAATTGTGATTAGTATCGCTTCTTTTTTTAGTCGTGAGCCATTGCACTTACTGCATGTCTCATACCTCATAAACCGTTCCATCCTTGTTTTTAAAAACATAGATTCCGAAACCTCATGCCTTTGTTTCAATTCCCAAAGTATTCCACGAAAGGGTTCATGGATCACGGTTAGCCTTCCCCACCTATTTTCACCTTCTACAATGTATTCTTTATCATCTGTCCCTATAATTAAAAGTTCTTTTTTGGACAGAGGGATTTCTGAAAGGGGAATATTGAGAGGAATATCATTTTCTTCGCAAAACTTTAAAAAGGTTCTAGAAAACCAAGTATCATGCTCCAAGAGAGTCCCAAAAGGTAATACCCCTCCCTCGTTTATAGAAAGGTCGTTATTAAAAACCAAATCTTTATCAACGGTTAATATTGTCCCCAAGCCATTACATGTAGGGCATGCACCATGGGGAGTATTAAAAGAAAATATCCGAGGCTCCAGCTTAGGTATTGAAATATTGCAGTAAGGGCAAGCAAACTTTTCCGAGAAAAGCTCGTCTTGCATTTTTTTGGGTTTCTCTGGAATAGAAAATCCCGAATCTTTTATAATTGCAACAATTACTTCTTGTTTACCAAATTTTAGTCCTTGTTCAACATCAGTTAAGATTCTACCCCTGTCGGTATCCTTAAAAAGGATAACTTCATCTATGACTAATTCTATTGTGTGCTTATTTGTTTTAATAAGCCTGAATTCCTCGTTTAAAGAAAATATCTCTCTGTCAATCCTTACTTTTTTATACCCTCTTTTTTTTAGATCAAGGAAAAGCTCGGTGTATTCACCTTTTCTGTCCTTAACAATAGGGGCAAGAATCAAAATTTTTAACTTTACCATTTTCCCTAAGGTGCTACTTTCTAAAAGATCGAAAATAGCATTTGTTATTTGGGGAGAGGACTGGCTAGAAATTTCTCTTGCGCAATTCGGACAATGAGGATGACCGATTCGGGCAAATAAGAGTCTTAGATAATCATAAATCTCAGTAACTGTTCCAACTGTGCTTCTTGGGTTATGAGACGTAGATTTTTGATCAATTGAGATTGCAGGAGAGAGACCTTCTATAAGATCAACATCGGGTTTTTTCATGACACCCAAGAACTGCCTAGCATAGGAAGATAAGCTTTCTACGTAGCGCCTCTGGCCTTCGGCATAAATAGTGTCAAACGCCAAAGACGATTTTCCGCTTCCCGAAAGACCAGTAAAAACCACAAGTTTATTCTTGGGGATTTCAACATCAATATTTTTTAGATTGTGCTCGCGAGCTCCTTTGACTATAATTTTATCCATAAGTCTTTGATGGTGGTAGATCTTCTATTATATCCGACCGCTTGCCACTTGACAATCGCATAAATTATGTATTTAATTAATATGTGAGGTTAATAATATTTTTGTTCTTATTATTGAGCATTACTGCTATTTCCCCAAGTGGAGTAAATGCTTTCCCTTCTATATCAACGCCCTCCTCAGATCTTAAGATGCGAGATGCAGCAAAAGAAAAAAGAACTGAGTTTATCGAGATGATGAAAGCCAAAAGAGAAGAGTTCAACAAACGTTTACAAACTATTGGAGATGAGGGAAAAAGAATGCTAGTTGAGAGGATTGATACAAAGATGGGGAGGGTAAATCAGAGCGTAACCAATAGATTCTCAATAGTGTTGGACAAACTCCAGTCTATTTTGAATCGCTTTATTGGGAAAGCGCAGGATGCAAAAGCAAAAGGTATAGATACATCAGCCGTTGATTCAGCTATAGAATCTGCTCAGATTGCTCTTGGTAATGCAAAAACCCTAGCTGCTAGCCAAGCGGCAAATTTGTACGTAGTAGATATTGCCAGCCAGTCAGCTCTGAGAGTTAGCGTTGGATCAGTTGTTAGTCAGTTAAGAAGCGACTTGCGAGACGTACATAAAGCAATGGTTGATGCTAAGCAGGCAGTGCAGAAAGTAGTAATGGAATTTGCAAAACTTAGGAGAAATGAATTAAATAGAGAAAGTACTGCCACAGGCAGTTCGCAGTAAAAAAATATGGAAGAAAATCAAAATCAAGCTCAGCTTGGTCAAAATCCGCCTTATGGCTTGGGTCAAAACCTCGCGCAGCAGGGTCAAAACCCAACAGTGGGGCAAAATGTGACACCCACTCAAACCCCAGCGCCTCAACAGGACGTACAGGTTCCTAGTTCTGTCAATATCCCTGTCAAAAATAGTAGCATGAAAAATACGTTTTTGCTAATTATGATTCTTATTTTTGCTGTAATTTTGCTGCTAGTTGTTTACTTTTCACTGACTAACAAACAATCAAATATTGCCCCTAGTAGTCCAATTTATCCTACTATAACTTCTGTTCCCGCACAAACTACTATTCCTACGCAAACGGACGAGCAGGAACTAAATAGTATAGATGCTGGCGACATAGATGCGGATCTTTCCGAAATAGACACAGACCTTCAAAACCTATAAAATTTTTGCTCAAGCTTTTAATTCGTACCAACTCACAGTTCCGACACATTATTCTTCGAGCGATCCTGAGCTTGCCGAAGGAGAGTCGAGAAGTTCTCGACGGAGTTTATCCTGAGCTTGCTCGCCTCGCTGCACGCCTCGCGGGCGAAGCGGGCCGAAGGGCTCGAACAATAAAATTTGTGTTAGGAGTCTCTGGGCTGTTACTTTTATGGAGGGCTACATTTCCCCACTGTCATTCCGACTAAGTTCGTCAGATGACGGACGCATAGAGGAATCTCTCTCAACTGGGCGACTTCGGGACGCACCGTCTGGTGCATCCCTTCGCTCGGGATGACATTTGAGGCAAAACTGGGGTAAGGTCAGAATTCTTCCCCTTTGTAAGTATTCAGTTGTTACCAGTAGGCTGTCATCCTGAGCGTAGCGAAGGATCTAATAATCTTGAGATTCTTCGGCTTTCAGCCTCAGAATGACAAATCCGTTGGGAAGAACTGAATACTAACTCCCCTTTGACTTTTTAGGTAAGATAGGTTTAGTATAGTAATTAGGTGTGAACAAAAAACTAACAGCGCCTACCATTATTTTTTTTGCCCTACTGGGTGCTATTGCAGCTTTTGGATACAAGCTTTATAGTGAGGTACCAAAAAATTTTTCTACGACCAACACAACTGCACCAAAGGTAAAAATCAGCGTCCCAACACCAGTCATAAAAATTTATCAAGGGAAGGTTATTGAAGTAAGAATTAGAAGTCTAAACTCTGGATTTTTAAAAATTTTAGATAGTGGAAATAGCTATGAAATTAATGCCGATGAATCAGAGACAAAAATCCTCGACGAGAATAACCAAACCACAGACCTTTCGTATATTAAAAGTGGCTTTACTGTAAAAGTCACACAAGCAGGAGCTACAAGTAAAACTGACAATGAAATTCTAACTGCTTCGGAAATAAGAGTTGTTGAAAAATAGACACCTTTCTATTTTAGTCTTCAAACAGGTGATGGTATAATATAACCAACTCACCTTACGCATGTCATTCTGGCAAGGGGGTGCCAGACGGTACCCCCGCGTCCAGAATCTCCCTGCGCCATGAGGCAAACGGAGAGATTCTGGAGTCTCAGGCTTCGCCTGATCCCCAGAATGACGGTTCTTCGTAACATGAGTAACTAATGAGAAAGATAAAAATTTTAGTTGTGTTGCTTTTAATACTTATGGTTATTGTGGGGGCTGTTTATCTTTTTTACGTCAGGGGAATTGCGATTGTACCTCATTTGGAAGTACCCAAAGAAGTAAAACATGGTGGAAAGACTTTTGTATATGAATGGAGAATAAAAAAGGATATGCCAACTCCGCGAACTGAGGTAACAGCAGCGGTTCTAAGTGGCAAAATTTTTGTTATAGGCGGATTTGATGGGTTTGGAAGGACTAGTAATGCGGTAGAGGTTTACGATCCGTCTACTGATAGATGGAGTAAAGGTACAGTTTTGCCTGAAGGTCGCCATCATGCTTTTGCCGCAACAGCAAACGGTAAACTCTATGTGATCGGCGGTTTTTCAGGCTCTTTTGACTCGCATGGTGATGTGTTTGAATACGATGAAGCGAAGAAAAGCTGGAGTAGAAAAAAGCCAATGCCGACTTCCCGAGGTGCAGCAGCAGGAGGACAGATTAGTGGAAAAATTTATGTCGTTGGCGGAGTTGGCAAAAGAGGATTGACAAGTATACTGGAGGCATACGACGTTTACTCCAATAGTTGGACAAGAAAAAAGCACGCACCAACCAAAAGGGAACACCTGGCAGCTACTCCTATGAATGGTTTGCTCTTTGTTGCAGGAGGAAGGAACAAATCTCTTTCTAAAAATCTAAATGTTCTTGAGGTCTACGATCCTGTTTCTGATAATTGGACAAAAGGATCGTCTCTTCCAACTGCACGCGGCGGAGTCGCAGGCGCGTCGTTTAATGATCTGTTTGTAGTGGTTGGAGGAGAACGTCCAACAAGCACCTACAAAGAAGTAGAAGGATATGATCCTCTCGAAGAAAAATGGGTAAGACTTCCGGATCTTCCAACTCCGCGACATGGTCTTTCGGCAGTAGTTGTCAATAATTCTCTCTATGTGATTGGCGGGGGTAAAAACCCAGGTCTTTCTGTGTCCGGAAGCAATGAGGTATTGGTAATAAAATAAAAAGTAACCAATAATCAAATTCCGACCAGTTAGGATTTGTCAAGCGATTTCCCTGCTTGAGGTTGTTTATTTTTTCATTGCCTTTTGATTAAACGTAGGATGAAGTTCAATTTGATTATTTGTTATCTCAACACCTGTTTTAATAGCGTCATCCAAATGGTGGATCGTGAAGTTTGAGACTCCAATTGCTTTAATCTTTATCTGATTCTTAAGCTGATTCATTGTAGAGAGCGTTTCATTAATTGGAATGTTCGTATTTTCATTAAGACGAAGTGTTTTCACACTTCAATTACTTTTAGTCAGACCCTGAGCGAAGCCCCGCACCGTCTGGTGCAGGGCGAAGTCGAACGGGTCATACTTCTTATAGTATCATATTTTGTTATACTAAAAACATTATGCAATCAGAGGCAAGCAGAAATCATAAAAGACTTGCATTAAATGCGCTTACGGATAAAGTTCCAACAGCCTCGTTATCCACTACAGTTCGCGATATTGAAAAGCTTCTTGATACCGAAAAAAAAGACCAATTTGAAACCATAAATTATATATATGTTTTGAGCGACAACCGCACTCTCAAAGGAGTAGTTTCAATAAAAGAGATATTCAGAAACTCAAGGGAAACAGAAGTCTCAAAAATAATGACGACCGATCTTGTAACCGTTAGAAGTCATTCATCCCAAGAGAGGGCTGCCATGCTTGCGATCAAACACAATATAAAAGCGATTCCCGTTGTTGATCGCGATGATCGATTTCTTGGAGTAATCCCCTCGGATACTATTCTTGACATTTTACATAGAGAACATATAGAAGATGTTTTATATGAAGCAGGAATTGGCAAATTCAACAATCCTATTACTGAGCTTATCAATGCGTCGGCTTTTGATCATCTCAAAAGAAGGCTCCCCTGGCTAATAGTTGGACTTTTGGGAGGAATTTTGGCTGCATCGATCGTGAGTGGATTTAATACCCTAATTGAAGAACTAGTACTTTTGGCGGCTTTCCTCCCAGCCATTGTTTATATAGGGGACGCAGTGGGCGCTCAGTCACAAACTATTTTGATAAGAAGTCTTGCTATAGACAAAACCATGTCTATTAAGAAGTATATATCCAGGGAATTAATAGTGGGCAGTACGATAGGAGTAATTATCGGAGTGTTTGCGGGCATTATTTCTAAAGTGTTTTGGGGAGATTTTACTCTTGCGTTAATAGTAGCTACTTCACTTTTCTTAACAGTTTTGATCTCCTCAGTTATTGCAATAATTCTTCCATTGCTTTTCCAAAAAGCAAGCATTGATCCCGCGATTGGTTCGGGCCCAATAGCAACGGTATTAAGAGATATCTTAAGCATTGTTATTTACTTCACAATCGCCTCATTTTTTTTGGGAAGGATAAGGAATTCTTAATAACTGCCTATGATGAAAAAAAGGGAAAAAATGAAAATTAATTCTAAATATTTTGTTCTTGGGGGAATACTTTTTTCTTTTATTTTATTATTGTTATTTAGACCTTGGGTATATCCTCTTCTACAAATATCATTTTCAGAGGCCAATTTGTTTTGGTCTATGTTAACAGCAGTATCTACAACGGGCGCACTTATAGCTGCCATTTATGCGGTATTTTTTACATTTAAGGCTTGGGAGTTGGAGAAATTACCAGCGGTTCATGCAATAGGGACTTTTATTATTTCTACAAAGGTAAAAACTAATAAAATCCGAGATAAATTTATAGAAAGACCAGATTCTCCACACACATTACAATTGGTGAATGTAGGAAGGGGTCCTGCTAAAAATATAGTACCATCAGTGGGAAAAGAAGAAAAACGGCAAGGTAGGTTTTTGGAAGAGATTAATCCTCATGCTTTTTCTTTACCCTCAAATCAAGGAACGAAGGTATTTAATGAAACATTAAGGATACATGGATTAAGATTTGCATCGGGAAATGATTACGAAATTGAGTTTGATGAGAATCGCAAAACAGCCTATTTTTATATCCGCTTTGAAGATTATGTAGACAAGCTCTATTTAACAAAAGTTACGATAAAACGAGTTAATCAAGTGGATGACGAAGAACTAGACAAACTTATAAAGGCTGATGATGGGATAGAAGTTTGGAAAGTGGTAGATAACATGAATGAAACAATGACTAGATGATTTATAACTCTACGGTCTGACGCAAGAGGAGATAAAAATTGTAGAGGGAAATACAAATTGATATGTTTGATGATCCTAATAAATTTTCAAATGAGGAAATTCGTGAGGAGCTCACAGGGCTTGGATATTCTGCGGATTTAATAGATTCCATAATTGAACAATTTTGGTTTCATGACTGGGGAAACAGCTTTATCTCGATTCCTGAGCATTTTCAAATCCTCAAGCAATTCCTAAAAGAGGCAAATCCCGATACGTTTTCCCGCTTTGACTTTTATTACTATTTTTTTGAAAAAGCAGTTCCAGATTATAAAAAATTAAGAACACCGCTTCAACAATTTGGTCTCTATTTTGAGCAAGTACAAAAAAATCAGATACCATTAACTGAGTTTGTTGATGTATTGAAAAAAATAAGCGCTCCCACACCTCTTGCTGTGGAATATCTTCAAAAACTCAAGCTTATAAGCCTTTCTGAACAAGATGGAATAGAAACAATTAGTTGGGCTCACCATACGTTAACTGAGTTTTTAGCAGCAGATCATATCCTTAGTCAAGAAAGTCCCGTTGATGAAATAAAGAAATTGCTTGTTGATTCACAGACTGGAAACGATTTATTAAAACCTTCCTGGACGGGAACGCTTCGCTTCTTAATTGAACAAAATTCAGAATATTTTACCTCATGGAGTGTTGAATTTCTTACAGCAAATCCAGATTCTCTGATCGACCAAGCAACAGAGATGATTGTATTTGCTACAACTTCTTCTATCAAACCAACACTGAAAAAGGCTTTGTTCGGTTTGGTATTTGGTCGCTATCAAGAAAAAAAGTTTTGGATTCCCGTATGGGCATATCATAACTTTTTCAAATTTATTGATGAGGCGATATACAAATACCTTAAAGCAAACGCCGATGATACAGAGTATGTCCACAAAGGAAATATCGTAGCAACGATTGACGGAATGCTTAAAAACAGACATCCATTATTTACCGCCGATGAGAGGATTTTTTGGAAGGGAAAACTTATTTCATATGCGATTGAAGAAAACGAAAACAAAGTCTTAAACCGCCATGCACTTGCAGCACTCGAGAATTTCAAAGGCCAGACGGACATTATTCCTCTTGTTAAAAAAAGTTATTCAACCCCTGATTCACTTGTGCGTCGTGCGTTTATTAGCATGTGCCGGGCAATTGACGCGAATTCCCCAGATTCCATAGATTTTTTTATTAAAGCGATTGCTGATGATATCTCACAAATTTATGCACGAAATGCTCTTTACTCAATTGATACCCAAAAAGGGATTTTAACTTTCCTTCAAAAAGTTGTTAATAATCCAAAATTTATCCACGAGTTTTTAGATAATGAGTCAATATTCAATGATAAAGAGAAAAAAGCTGATAGTGCACTCATTGAGAATATTCGTAAAAATAAAAACCCTGAAGTAATAACATTTCTTAAAAAACTAGTAATCTCCGCATATATAGGAGACAGAAACTACGATGCTGGAAAATCATACTTTCTGCAACAAATTACCTTAATAATAAAATCTGAAGATCCAAATTATCTTGATGAATTAATAAAAACGATTTCTGCACTTGCAAAGGAGCAAAAACAAACACTTTTCATAAACGATATCGAATGTGTTCTCTCGGTATTATTGAAGCCAGCTGAATTAGAGAAACTTCGAAAAATATTTACTGATGAATTACACCATCATGCAGGCTATGCACTTGCTGAGGCAGTTCGTCTTGCTCCAAATTCAGGAAATCCCGATGGCGCTGCGGTTTTGGAAAAAGGAATTGAGCTTGGAATTACCGCTGACCCAAAGAATTTACCAAAGTATGAAGACTATCAAAAAGAACGAGACGAAAAAATTTATACACAATTCCAAGATTATTTAAATCCTCCGAAAAAAGGAACATATTTCCCCCAAGTATTCCGTCATTATATTGAGCATAGGGATATTATCGAATCAAGATGGGGAAAGGCAGATAAAGAAAGACTCCTGAGCCTTGCTGTTGAAAGTACGTTAGACAAAATTGATCCATTAAAGTTCAAGGTACATTACAACGATCAAGAAACAAAATCTGGCGAATATACAATTACTTCCCTTACTTCTTATTTTACTGCGGTACTAAATGTAATTCAGATTCTTAATCCTTCAATACTTCAAAAACCTGTGAACAGAAAAAAAGTTTTAAATTATATCCCTTTTTCATATTCGAGCGATTATGAAGTCGTTAAGGAAATTCTTGGAGAAATAAAAGATGATGAATTATCTTCCGTTAATGCACTCATGCTTGACAAAGAGAATGACGTTCGTTATTTGATCCCACAGACGTATATATATTTCGCAAGAACAAATCCAAATTTATCTTCACCAAAAAAGGTTTTGTTATCACTAGTTTCCGATCCTTTAATCGGAGAATCAGATCGTGAGTATGCGCTTGAGAATTTAGAAAATTTTATTACATCCGCTGATGCTGAAATAGAAAAATTACTTAAAGAATTATGGAATCCTAAGATACGCTCTCGTCTTTCTGATATTGCGAATGCACTCTTGATTTCAGTATTTCGAGATGAAGATGCTATCTCTTGGCGATTTGAAGTTCTTAAAACATCAGCAACTCCATTTCGCACACAAGAAGGTTTTCATTCTGTTGGAAATCTCGAAATGGAACTTGATAGTAAATATTTTGCAAAACCACTTATAAACTTAAATGATGAAAAGTATCTTGACCAGTTCATCGACTTGGTTGAGTTCTCTCTCACTATTGTCGAAAAACCGGACCATCGAGAATATGTAAATTACCTCTGGAGTATTGTTATTTCTTTTATTGCCCGGGATGACTTTCTCTTGTCGATAGAAGCACTGACAGCTCTTAAGTCGTGGGCAGAGGAACACCTTGGAAATCCTGAAATAAATTGGCTGTTAAAGAGGATTTCAGAATTAAGTGCTCAAAATAACTTAGTTATCAAAATAATCAAAAGTGAAAATGCAATCGCTTTCATCAAGGGTAAAAAAATCACATGGACTTATCCACTCCTACAAGCAGCGATGAAAGAAGCGGGTTCCGAACAGGACATAGATATTTTTATAAGTCATGCATCGGCAGGATCAGATGCGTCAATGGGAGAAAATAGTTTTGTAAAAAAGCTGAATAAAAAACTAAAAGAAAAAGGATATAAGACTTTTCTTGATGAAGAATATAGCACCCCAACAATCAAGGAAAAAATAAATAAGTATTTGCCAAAATCCCGATTTATGATTGTCGTATGTTCAGAAAGATATAGAAAACGAGTATGTGAGGATGGTGCAAAAGAAGTTTCAACTGAGCTATTTCACTTCTCGGAGATAGAAGAAGTAACTAAATTGCCTTTAATATTTCCTGTGACCTACAAGATTACTCGAGAGAAATGGAAGATTATAGGAGTCCCAGAGCTTAAAGGAAATCGGATTCAAGAAGAAGCAGCACATGATGCAGATGGCGAAGTTGATAAGATAGTAAATGCGCTCACAAAATGGATTGCACAAAACGATCCTGAAACTGAAAAGCAGTAAAAAAACTGCTAGTTAGCAGTTATGAAAAAGTAGTACATTAATATTAACATGATTAAATTATCGAGGTCGAAATTAGAATTACTTTTTGATTATCCGTGTTGCTTCTTCCTCCAGAGGCGGACAGGGGTTTTACGCCAGAAAGGGTATTGCTCGCCCATTCGGTGCTCCTTATACCATCTCTAACAATGCTGTAGATTTTCTTCTCAAAAAAGAGTTTGACGAACACCGCAAGAATGGCTTTAAGGTACAAAATAGGGGCTATTTCGTTTATTGTCGGGTCAATAAAGATAACGGGTTTGCAAAAGGCAATTTAAGTTTTGACATTAAAGTACAGCCCTACGATGGGGATGACTCATGGGTTGAGGGCACTATTTTTGATGCTATAGAGTGTCTGAAATCTGACAGGTTACCAAAATCAGGACCCAACTGTGATTTTTGTAAATATAGACAAGCTGTCAAGCAGTTTGAAAATGAATGAAAAAAAGTTGATAAAAATAAAACGGCTAATTTTACAGTTCTCGCGAAGTATGTTTAAACCCTACAATAATTCTCTCGGCTCTCGCGTCGTCGGGCTACCTATCCAAAACATATCTTAGGTTAAAGTTTCTCTGACGGTAGCCCTCCTTTTAGCAAAGATTCCATGATGGGGCGGGGTCGGCGCACCGCCACCACGAGAGAAGTTATTAGATTAGTAACCTTTGCCAGACAGAAGCACCATTGCCTGGACCATAGAGATCTTTAGCTACACCACTCTTCTAAATCCTGGTTGTTTATCCCAAAATCCCCAGCCAGTAAATCGATATCTGGGACCACTATCCAACAGAACTTCTGTAAAACCTTGTTTTTCAGCTCTTTCTCTTAGTGCTCTCAGTTCCTACTCCTTGTCCTCCCCTATAATTTCTATCAACATAAGCATTAACTAGCTCGATTGGTTTTTCAGTTGTAGCAAATTGCATTAAGGGCTCTTTTAAAGGAGATAGTCCAATTACGCCCACTAATTTTCCCTCATGTGTCTGAGCTACTAAATATTGCCTACCATTACTGTCATCCAGACTCCCTTCTAAAAATGCTAAGTCTTTCTCTACTTCTTCTGATAGTATTTCATGAGTTACCATATTTCTTATCCAAGTTTCTAAGATAGGTTTTAACTTAGGCACATCTTCTTTCTGAAGCATCCTAACAATTCCACTAAATTTACCTTGTTCAATATTGTTTACTTTTTGATCAGGTCCAGTAGCCATAGTTTTAGTATAACACTTAACTTATAATTAGTACCTACCCTTATGTAACTTCTCCTAAAGCTGGGACTAGGATACTAAGTCCGCGCACTTGTTTTGTTAGCGCATAATCTACTCCAATTTTTACGAGTAGTCCTTGTATGTCATTAATATTTTCACCTTTGAATAAATATCTTCCGCTTGATTGACGCTTTACTATACCTGAAGCGTCTTCTTGAAAAGCTTCACTGATTTCAATTATATTAAACAGTGGATGTTTCATGGTCTCTTCAGCAAGATGATAAAGAATTCTGTCTTTTGCTCCAGCAAAATCTCTTTGATGAACTGCTAAAGCCAAAGATCTTGTGTCTAAAGTTACTACCATTGGATAAGTACCAAACTCCTCTTTGAATAATCGGATTGAATCTGAATAATGATCTTCTACAGATTCTAAAGGAAATTTTTCAGAAGCCTTTCCGCCTTTTCTTATTACATGTCTAACATAAGGACTAATGTCTCGAGTCATTTTCCAAAAAGGAATTGATTGTGGTTTAAGTCCTAGCTTGCTAGAAAGCGGGAGAAGATCTGAATGATCACCTTCATCAGTAATAACAAGATGAGCTAATCCAACTTCAGACGACATTCCTTGACTGGTTGGAATAAATTTTTCTCTAATTGAATCTTTTATTCCTTGTCCAACTCTTTCCATTTCAGTAGCTTGTGTATTCGCTACGTCAAAAACGTTAGCAATGATTGGCTCTTCTGGATCAACTAATGATCCAGTTTCGCCTATACCCTGCTGTTCTATTATTCCGGTTTTTTCGCCTTCTGTTAATTGGAATTGGCTCGTTTCTTTTGGCAAAGCTAATTGTTGCTTCCTAGATAACCCAAGTATCATTCCACGAGTCCTAGTAAAATTTGTAGGTGTGAGACCAGCATCATGATAATCTCCTTGATCACTTATATTTACCGGCTCATAAGATCCTCTCCAGACTGTAGACGGGTTAGTCATTCTGTGTTGCGGAACGCCATTTTCTTCTTCATAAGCCTCCGCAAAGTATCCATAAGTATGACCGATTATTAATTCTGACCCTTTCAATATATAGCCTGTGGGTCTTTTTCTCCGAACCATGATTAAAATTCCATCTTTGGAATTTCGTAAATATTTTATTGCCTCAGGAAGATCATCAGGCGAACGAAAAAACGGCAAAGCATCTAAGTCTCTTACCGTTTGTGCAAGCATCTGTGGAAGCGAACCATTCTCAAGCCCTCTTACTTCTTCAGATGGAACTGGAAGATAAAAATTTTGTTCTGGAGCTTTCGCCAATAGTCTTTCGTCTTCTTTACCCACCGCGCATTCCCCTTTCCGTTTCTTGTACTTTCTTTTTTACATCTTCTTGTTCAGCTTTTTTTCGCTCTTCAAGCGTACTCAGTGCATCAAGCACTAAACCACGGCCAAAACCATCGCTCCATCCATAAAGTGAACTCATTTTTCGTATAAATGTTTTCCAATAGCTTAATCCCTCTCCAGATCTTGCTATACCCGCTTTCTTATCAACCTCGTGCTCCATTCTGGTTACTTCTGCTTTTCCCAATTCAGATTCAGGATCAAGCGGCATCTGTCTTAAAGCTGTTAATAAAAATAATTCTTCACTTGGAAGATACAAGTCTGGAGATGAACTTACTCTCTTTATGCCAATATTGGTTTGTGACATTTCGTCAATAATACGTCTTTGATATCTATCAGGTTCAATATTCAAAGGACATGCTTGCATCATATCTTCTACAGACATTGCCTTCATTACATCTCTACCATTACCATGATTATTGATGTGTTGGATTATCCAAGACAGAAATTGCTGCTTTTGTTCAGATGCTCGCCAAAAATCTTTATATAATTTATCTCCTTCATAAAATCTTCTTGCTAGCTCTCTGGAAATCCGTAATGGCTCTTCGGTAGGTTTTAATCCTATTCCAATACTTTCCAACACAGCTAAAGAAGTTCTCATAGTTGATATTGGATGTTCAGTATTAGGAAGAAGCGCAGTTAAAAATTCTGGATCTAGCATTGAATCAACATCTATTTCTTCTGGGGCTCGCTCTAAAGCATATGCCAAACGCTGCCTCAATGTTTCTTTTAACATGTCCTGTGTGAGAGGATCAAGCTTTATGACTATTGGCTCATAAGGCGAACCTACTGCACCGACTATCTCGGGGTCTTCAAGCGCGTGATCACCAAGCAGCACCATTATTGGCACTTCTTTTCCTAAAAATTTTCCCGCTATGGCTAATTGTTTTTGCAAAGACTCTTTGTTATTAAAACGCCACCAGGCATAAGCTACTTCGTCTACGCAAAGAGCTTTTGGTTTAATTTCTTTCCAATTATCTGGTTTATCAACATAGAAATTTCTATTTGTATCCTCAAGGCTTTGACCTTCTTCCAAATCAAAATCTACGTCTACCCATTGAGCATCATGTTCTCCAAGCTTCCCTTGAGATACAAGATCATTTGATACAACATCCACTAATGCATTTTTACCTGCGCCAGAAGGTGCAGAAATAACAACAAGAGTGCCAGAAGGGAATTGAGTCAAGGCATCAAACAATTGTCGATATGCTCGCTCCTGTCCAACAAAAAAACTTCGAAAATCAGGATGAAGTCCCAATCCACTTTTGTCAGGCCTCTCACTCATTGCTAGATAGAACTCACCATGTGTTAATGGTCTAGATGATTGTGTTTCGCCAACCTCAGCATGTATGCCTTGGACTTTCGGATCTCTTTCTCCCGTCATAGAGCTGAATTATACCAAAAATCAGATAAATTTGCTGCCTATAGTATTTTCAGTATGAACTCACAGTACTGCAATGGATATTCTTCGAGTGAGGCTAAAGCCGAATCGAGAAGTTCTCGACTTCGCTATCGCTACGCTCGAACAATAGACTCCATATCAGAAGAGTGAGTTCTTACTATTTTCAAGAAGAATGTCCTATGTCCAAACGAATAGTCGTTACAAGAAGGAATTATCCCTTCATATGCATCATCAAGCTGAACTATATGTTTTAAAATTGTCTTATCTTTTGGTAGATTACTTCTAAACAAGTCAAACCAATGTCTTACAGTTTTTTCTGATAAACTTACTAATCTTTCTGTTTGTCTGACCGGCATTCTTTGAGTCCAGCACCAAAGAACTAACCAAAACTGAGGAAGCGGAATCTTAACATTATTCAACCATGTATGGGATAGAAGAGAAAACTTTGTTTTGCACTTTCTGCATCTGTATCGATTTTCATAAGAGATAATATTAAAGCTTTTACATATAGGACAGAATATATGTTTTCCAAACAAGACTTTCTTTAAAAACTTTTGTATATTCCTCTTAGATGGAATTTGTTTTAAATGGTACATTCCCATATTCTAATGGTTTTGTACCAACAGGGTGGGAGAACCCATTCTGGCTCTTGACAGCAATATTTAGAAAATGATAATGTGTTCATATGATAACTTCTTCATATAAAAGATTCTTTACTACATTAGGCAATGAAAACCGCTTAAAGATAATTCACTTTTTAGCTGACAACGGGCCTAAAAATGTTTCAGAGATCGCTACTGGCACTAGGCTTGAACAAAGCGCAGTATCTCACAATCTTAAAAGACTTCTCTCTTGTGAGTTTATCCATCTACAGCCAAATGGAAAGGAACGGATATATTCAATCAATGAGAAAACAATTAAACCTCTTTTAGTCTTAATGGACAAACATGTTAGAAAGTTTTGCAAAAGAGCCTGTGAAAAGTGCGAACATTAAGTAACGTATGAAAAACGCTCAAGTGCCAACATCAGTAAAAGGAATGGAGCCAGAAGTAGCAGGACTGGTAGCAGGCTTCCTTGGAAGTATTCCGTTTTTGGCAGTCATGGTACTGGTGCCGGTAACGCTGTTTATGCGCCTCATGCAGCTGGCCATGCCGTTCATGCCGCAAATTAACTTATTCGGCTGGATGCTCCATGCCGTCGTCAATATGCTCTGGGGTTTTCTCTTTATCGTAATCATAGAGAAATTTCGGGTGCGAAGAATCTATCTGACCGCAGTTGCATGGTCAATGCTTCTAGTCGCTCTTGTTTTAATTGCAGTTCCCTTGGTTGGCCTTCAGGTGAGCTCTACCTTGGTGATTGTGGAAACTGCGGCTTACCTTAACTTTGCCACTGTCCTGTGGGCAGTGTACTTGGTGCTTGCTAAAAAAGAATGAGCAAAACATCCGCAAAAAAAGAGATAAGGACTAACATCGTTATTCTGCTGTTTGTATTGGCAACGGTGATTATTTTTGTTTCCTATCTTGCCACCCATTTTACAGGCGAAACGGGAATACGGTCTGACAAGGGAATAACTTTTTGCCAGCCAGAGAACGCTCCGCCCGAACAGCAGAAATGTTTTTTTACCGCGCATCAGCATATGCATATGAACATAAAGGTCTGCGACGAAACGAAGATACTGCCCTACGAGACTGGAGATTTACAAAAACTCCACACCCATGTGGAAACTGGTAAGTTTCATTTTCACGGACTTCTGCCGGTTGACCCAGTTACCAAACAAATTACAGACGAATCCCAGTTGAAATTGAGCAACTTGTTTGCGGAATTGAAAATACTAATCGCCAATGACGGGATTTATAATTTCAAAAATGGCGATGTATGTCCTGACGGTAGAATCGGTTCTCTCAAGACGCTCATCAACGATACGGAACAAAAAGATTTCCTTAATTACATTTTGAAAGATGGCGACCATATTTCAATAGAATTTTAATTGTATGTCTAACAGAGAAAATCAAAATAGATTACTGTTTGCCGGACTGGCCTTAGTTTTATTTGTCGTATTTCTGGTTGGCATCGGCTGGTTCGCTTCTCTGAGCGAGTTCAGCACGCAACACTTGTCTTTTGTCGTGCTTCTTGCGTATGCGGCAGGCCTTACCATGATAGTCATGCCCTGCACGCTTCCCTTAATTTTCCTGATCGTGCCGATGACGATGAGCAAAAACTACAAGAGAGGTTTTGGCATGGCACTGCTTTTCGGGCTTGGCCTCACTATCACCATCACTTTTTACGGCATTGCTACGGCGTGGCTCGGCCAAATTGTAGGACTTGGCAGAAGCCAGACTATGATCATTTCCATTGCTGGAATTGCGGCCTATCTGTTCGGATTATCGGAACTTGGCGTTCTTAAGTTCAAACTCCCTGCTCTGAACGCTCTACCGTCGTCAATATTTCAAAAAGGAGATTACGCGAAAAGTTTTTTACTCGGCCTCCTTTTGGGCAATGCTGGCGTTGGCTGCCCTAATCCTGCCTTTTACATTCTTCTTTTTTACATCGCCGGTTCAGGAGACGCGTTGACTGGCGCTACTGTCGGATTCTTTCACGGCCTAGGACGAGCAACGCCGCTTATCATGCTTTCGATCTTGGGAATGCTCGGAGTCAATGCCGCGCAAGGACTGGTAAGGAAAGCCGCATCGGTTAAAAATTTTGTGGCCTACTCACTCATTTTCTTGGGGGCGTATCTTTTGACCACCGCTATTTTCGGCATCGGCTGGTGGAACTTTGAGGTCCCAAATTATATTGCATGGGCATCAGTTGTTATTTTATTTCTGCTACCCTTTTTTGCTCGGCGGTATTTATCAAAAAAACATGGAACAAACACAGAGTAAATCGCAATATATTCTTTGGATTATAGCAGGACTGCTTGTTTTTGCAGTTACAACGCTGTTGGGAACAAAAGTTTTCTATGGACTTGTTGTACCTCAAGTGCAAACGATCAACCAGCTTGGCGTGTCTATCCTTTTAGGTTTTGCTTTCATCGCGGGTGTCGCGGCTTTTTTTGCTCCGTGTCCCTTCGCCGTCTTCCCTGCTTATATTGCTTATTTCCTCAATACCCAGCCCCAAAACGATCAGAGAGCCCATCAGGACTTGCTTCATCCAGTAAAAATTGGCGCAATTGTTTCACTTGGTATTTTCTCATTTTACGGAGTATTAGGAGTAATTATGGCACTGTTTGGGACAGTGGTTGCTTCCTATACCTATTACCTGAAACTGGCGATTATTCCTCTCTTTTTTATTTTAGGTTTCATTTTGCTTACTGGAAAATCGGTTGGTACAAGACAGCTTGACCGGCTTGCAAACGTTGTTGCTACTCGTGCCAGAGGCGGAAGACATTTTAGCAATATGTATCTTTATGGAATTGTCTATGGTATTGCGGCCGCCGCTTGTCATTTGCCCATATTACTTGCTCTTGCTTTGTATCCTATTCTTGCGGGGCATTTTCTCACAGGACTTATTGCATTTATT
>Ga0213870_1000010_pt1 | contig 110262 bp, 101 predicted proteins | sample WICALVC2017_Meta_FD_160119 | JGI IMG/M metagenome (GOLD analysis project Ga0213870, IMG submission 160119) | Freshwater microbial communities from subterranean cave lake in Wind Cave National Park, South Dakota, United States - WICALVC2017 | ecosystem: Environmental > Aquatic > Deep subsurface...
AGGCATATCCAGGGCGATATGTTGAGCTTAAAAATCTTCGAGTACGCTGCAATAGCGCCGCAGATTGGTTGTCGCAGTAGAACTTAAATGCAATATCTCGGTTTAAGAGAGAAATGCTGTATATTTACTCAAAGCTTGTATTTTTTACTTATAAAAAATGTTTTGGTTGAGTTTGTTTTTTAAAGATTATTTTTTATTTTTCGCTGCACATGTTTTAATGCGCACACAATCAAGTTGTAGACCACCGCCCCTGTTTTTTAAAATCCTGTTTTAAATTTTTCTCTAAAATCTGTTTTGCCTTGATTTAAAGCCATTTTATGAGGTTTTTTAAAATGGAAGAAAGTAATTTAAAACTTGCGTTTACTTTTGATCATCATTTTGAAATTGCTGGTTTTCAAAGATTTCGATAGGAGACCTTTCTGGCACAGAAGTAACCTTTAAAAAAAGATTGTAATAATGTCCTGCCAACATGGTTTGCTATTAGTCACGGTTTAATTCCACGGTGGCTGTTTACCCACCAAACCCTTTAGCCATGGCATAGGTTCAGTAAAATGCTCTGGATCATATCCTGTAGCAAGATATACATTTTTAAATCCTTGGTCACTTAACTTCCGTGTTACAGCTTCTCCCTTAATTTTATTCCCTAGATTTGCGTCAACATAAATAGGTGTTGCTTTGTCAATTGAAGATGCAAGGCGATCAAACTCATTTGGAGCAAAAAAAGTTTTTAAACTTTTCTCTTTTTCTTGTGCAGAGGATATCCATGTTAAGTGGATAAGGTTGCTGTCATCAATGAGTACGGCGTCAAATTTAAGTTTTTTTGAATTTACGATTGGGACAAAGCCAGCCAGTCCTTTGGGGACAAGCTTAACAGAGAGCTCTTTGCATCGGGTTTGTATTTTTTCTTCTTCAAAGTGACTTGTGACCAGTACGCTATGTTTTTCAATTTCTAGATCTTCTATTAAATCCAAGCCTGTTACAGCTTGTCCAATCAGTTCATAATCAATGAGATATAAGGCCTCTTCATTTTGGACATTACATTCCCTTAATTCTTTTGCTGTGGAAAAATGAAACAGCTTTATGTCTTTATTATGAAAGAATCGTTTTTCCCAAATATGGTGGATCGACATATCGTCATCTAAAATCACAATGGACATGCCGGAAGTAATTTGTAATTCGGGTACAAACCAAAATGGTGCAGGAGCTTTGGGTAAAGTTAGTGTGACTGTTGTTCCTGTGTTTTGTATTGTGTTGGATTTAGATTCTACTTTGTCGCCTGCCGTACATGCTCCGGCCAATTTGTCGCCTTCCCATCCTGGAAATGCTCCGACTAATTTATTGCCTACAGATCGAACATTGCCACTTGCGTCTCCAGCGCGCGTTCCAGCTGTGTATGCTCCGGCTGCAAATCCTCCGTGTGTGCTTTGAATGTTCAGCCTTCCATTCCATTTTTCAATACTTTGCTTGCAGTGGTATAAACCAAGCCCCGATCCTTCTTTTTTTCCAAAGCTAGCCCCTCTTTGCGTAAGTTTTGGTAAAATTTCTGCAGGGATACCTTTCCCATTATCTTTGATTACTATTTCTAAAATTTCAAAATTTGTAGATTGCAACTGTACAATAACATGTTCCGACATTGCTTCTACAGAGTTGTTGATAAGATTTGAAAGCACTCGTTTTAATTCTTGGGGTTGCACATCAGCAAACAATCCATAAGAAGAAGCATCTAGAAAAAGTTCAAGCTCTATATTTAATCGAGAACGAAATTGCATACGCTTTTCTGTGATTAAAGATTCTATGAGTGCAGATAAAAGTTGTGTAGTTAGTGGTTCTTCTTTTTTAATAATTAAAGTATTTTGATCTCGATCCTCTTGTCTGGAGCGGTTGAGAAGGTCGTTTGCTATATCCCGAATACGGCTAGCAGCACTGCGAATAATAAGCCGTGGCTGTTCATCTAAATTTTGAACTTGTGTAACAGCCAAATCCAATGCAGCTAGAGGGGATCTGATATCGTGTGCTACTTGTGTTGCAAGTTGAATGAGACTAGTGTGTACTGCAAGATTTTTTTCTTGAACTAGTTTTTTCTCCCAGTACATCAGGAATACAAGTCCAATTCCAGCGCCCAATAATCCAAATAAAATCCCAACGACAATAAATGAAGAGTGATAGACAAAAACCATGATATCAGCTTGTGGGGTTGTATTTTCTAAAGGGATAACAAATTTTTTAAAATTAAAGGAGGAGTACAATTGGTCGCAATGACCTGCTGGAGCTTTTGCAGAAGGTGCAATAAATAGGGGCAGTGGATTGTCTTTCTCACAAATCACAACCGCTATTGGTGTAGCTAATTTTAAGTTGTTAAAAGCACTCCAGGTTCCAGTTGCTAAAGCATTGGCATCCAGTGGAGTTCCAGGAGGGTGTAGAACTGAAATCATACCTCTGGTTGTTGTTTTTAATAAATAGCTCCATGAATAAATACCTATAAATATCGACATAATAGAAATGCTAAGGATGAAAATTTTAGAAGAAAACCTATGTCCTGTAATTTTCCTAAATCTGCTAAGTATTAGTTTATCCATTTGGTCATGATATACCACAGCATAACCCACCCAGCTATGTTTATTTTAATCGGGATATTGCATTTAAGTTGGTAGCGAGACAAGCAAGATGCAAGCTAGTGAAGCGAGCATAGAAGTTTTTAAGTGAGGCATATCCAGGGCGATATGTTGAGCTTAAAAATCTTCGAGTACGCTGCAATAGCGCCGCAGATTGGTTGTCGCAGTAGAACTTAAATGCAATATCTCGGTTTAAAGGGTTAAAATTGATTAGCATTCGGGAATCTAAGTTAGAAAAAATTGTTCCATTTCTATAATATGGTGAAAGTAATCGCTTTTCTTTACAGAAGTATCTACTCCATTTGGGGCTATTAATGCCTTTTCTAAAGTATATCCACGATTAATTTTAAAGTTTTTTAATTTTTTTTCTGTTTCAGCAATTACTAAACCATCAATGGGGTGTTGGTGGTACTTCATCTCACACATAGTGATAGTTTTATCAGAACGTTTAAATAATAAATCAATTTGGAATCCACTTTGTCCACGTTTAAAAACAGGACCAAACCCTAATACCTTGTCTGCAAATCCCATAATTTTAGCAAGAAAAGCTGCATTTTTAAGGCAAAAGCTTTCAAATGCAATTCCCCTCCATACATTCCAAGAAGGCTTAATGAGTCTTTCAAATAGGTTCTGATACTGACCCATCTGGATTAGTTTTTGATTTGGTTTAATATACTTCAAATAAAATCCGAGATATTCATCACTTATTTTATATTTTTTAAGCTTGCTAATTAAGTTTTTGTCAAAAGGGGTCCAAACATCAATGAATTGAGCAGCCACTAAGTTTTCAAGATAAAACTTAATACCTCCCCCAGAATTTTTATGCAATTTTGAAGAGATCTCTTCAAGAGTTTTAGGTCCTTGTTGTAAAAATGTAAGAATTTTCTCGTAAACAAGATGTTTTCTGTATTGGCTATAAAATATTTTTTTGTAGTCTTGAAATAAAAAGCCAGTGGGTTGCAAAAACAATCGACTAATGTTTTGCTCAAAAGACTGGTTGTAATTAATTTCTTCCCAATATTTAGGTACCCCTCCTAGAACTAAATTATAATCTAAAATTTCACATAAGCTGCGTTTGCCCTTTAAAAATGAAATTGTTTCCTGTGGTTCTAATGGGCCAAGATTTATTTCAGCATCGATTCTTCCATAAAGGGCTTTTGAGCGGATGACATTTTTGAGCATATATGAGGCTACTGAACCACATAAAATCAATAAAATATTTTCTTTTTTCCAAAATTGATCCCAATACTTTTTGATTAAGCTAGTCATCTTTGACTGGTTTGAAGCTAACCATTGATACTCATCAATAAAGATCACAAGTTTTCTTTTTTGGCCTTTTAAAATAGGTGTGGTGTAGTCAAAAACCTCAGACCAACTAGAAAGTCGCAACTTAGAGTGTAATGAGTTATTGGTATGTCTCGATAAGTCTCTTAAAAATGAATTAATTTGATCTTGTAGTGAAAGGTCCTCTAATCCTTCAAAATGCCAATGAGGCTTATCTTGATAGAATTTTTCGACTAACGTGCTCTTACCGATCCTTCTCCTCCCATAAATTGTGATAAGCGCAGCCTCTTTTCTTGTGTAAAGTTCACTTAAGATTTGAATCTCTTTTGCTCTTCCAAGAAATGACATGGTTTCCCTTTATTTATATCCGCTATTATATTTTATAATTTTCTAATAGCGGATATTCTATTTATATAGATACATTATCCGCTATTATAATACAATAAATAATATTAGCGGATAACAAAAGTTATTTTTATATCGGCTTAAAAGAAGCGAGTGTGTTTTTTGTTTGAAATATTTTATTATGAGTGTTACACATAGCACTTCATTATCCGAGATATTGCATTTAAGTTGGTAGCGAGACAAGCAAGATGCAAGCTAGTGAAGCGAGCGCAGAAGTTTTTAAGCGAGGCATATCCAGGGCGATATGTTGAGCTTAAAAATCTTCGAGTACGCTGCAATAGCGCCGCAGATTGGTTGTCGCAGTAGAACTTAAATGCAATATCTCGGTTTATATGCTTATGAAGACTAAGTTTAAAGTTTTTCAACTGATTTTGCTAACTCTTTTTTTGAATATTTTATGCTACAATAACTTTGCAGCAGATATTAATAATACGAATGATCCGTTTTACAAGCAAGTTCTGACAGCAGCAAATCCCAACATAGATGTGGAGCATTACTCTATTGAAATCGATTTGCGAGAGTTCACATTTTGTGATTTTACACAAAAACTACCCATATCGATCACGTTGCGTATAAGGGCAAGAAAAGAGATCCAAAGTGTTTATTTACACTTCAACACACAAGCAGTCTTAAACCTAGCAATTACAAATAATGAAAGTAATATTGTTTTGCCTTTCATGGCCTATTCTTATTTAAATAATCCACATTACAAATATATCGAAATCCCCTTGAGTGAAATTTTAAAAAAAGACCATTGGATTGAGCTCCATTTTCAGTACCAGTATGACTTAAATCAAGTTCAGAGCCTGCCTTTTGGTGGATATTATAGCTCAGTTCTGATGTGTCAGTGGAGTAGTAGGCATAAACAATTTTATCTGAATCCTTATGCGTATGGATTTCGTTCGATTTTTCCAAGTAATGACTCTTTAGAGGATGCAGCAACTGTTGAATATAAGATTTTAGTGCCAAAAGATTTTATAGTGGCAGCAAATGGTTATTTGGTTGCAACAAATAGTAACTCAGCTCAGTTGATTACAGGGGCACCTCTTCCTGAGGGTGGATTACTGTTTCACTGGAAAATGAATCAACCCATTTCTACTTCTGTTATGAGTTTTATTGTCACAGAATCTCCACCTGGAAATGTTTTTATTTTTGATCCCATTGTGGTCAAGGGAGCAAAAATCCCTTTTTTTTATTTTGCACCAAATGCCGATTATTCTTATGAGATTGTGAAGCAGCAACTTAATTGGGTACACAAAGTAACTCAGTTTATGGAAGATCACATTGCTCCTTATCCGTTTGCTGATGCTAAAATTGCTTTTACACAGGGACAAGGTGGAATGGAATATGCGAGCATTGTGCATAGTCGTCCTCATAATGCACTCCATGAGCATCTTCACAACTGGTGGGGAAATACAGTCCGGCCTAAGCATTTTGGAGATGGTTGGATATCCGAGGGTTTTACGACTTATTTTGAAACTGTTGTGGAAGACCAAAAAGAACAATATGACCACCTTAATCCATCAGTAAAAAACAATGCGAATTGCTATAAACTTAATGGAAATCCAAGTAGTGTTAATTTGATTTATGATGCTGGAGCAATATGTTTGCACTCCTTAAGACTGCTTATAGCTGAAGTGTCCGGTTTGGATTTTTTTAGTATACAAGAGAAAGAAGTATTCTTTAATTTTTATAGAGATTATTTTTCTAAATTTCAATTTCAAGCCCTAGACTCAAAAGATTTTGTAAATTTTGTAAAGGAATCTGTTCCGTTATTGTTAGCAAAATCCAATCTATTTTACGACGAAAGAAAGTGGGTTGATCGATTGAGTGAATGGGAGAAGTGTTGGTTTGAATGGTGAAAATTAAATCAGTTTTGCACTACCAGGAGTATTTACGTGATGTAAATGCTCTAGCCGCAAATCCTCCGGAGAAGGCTCGTTCAGTAACAAGCGTGAAGAACCCACCCCCAAACGGTGCGGGGGCTTACGCCATGGCGATACTGCAGTGGTCATCGACAACGCTGGGTTCTTTCCCCAAGCGGTACGGGATCTTTTACGCCATGGCGATACTGCGGTGGTCATCGACAACGCTGGGTTCTTTCCCCAAGCGGTACGGGATCTTTTACGCCATGGTGATACTGCAGTGGTCATCGATAGCGCTGGGTTCTTCCCCAAACGGTGCGAGGTCTTTTACGCCATGGTGATACTGCAGTGGTCATCGATAGCGCTGGGTTCTTCCCCAAACGGTGCGAGGTCTCTTACGCCGTAGCGATACTGCAGTGGTCATCGACAACGCTGGGTTCTTCCCCAAGCGATGCGGTGTCTCTTACGCCATGGTGATACAAATGTGGCTCTTACAGGGTAGGGGCCATACGCTGTCCCTGCAGCGATCCTGCATAACTTATCGCATTAATAATAAGTTTACTATTTAATATTAAATAGTTATTTAATAATTTTAATTTACAAGATATATTTTTAGACAAATTATTTTAGAAATAATATATTTTTATCATTAATTATAATAGCTTAAAAAATTTATCTTTGTAAAAAACACATGAATATAGATAAGTTATGCAGGAGCATATTTTTGTATGTTTATGGGACAGTGTATGGCCCTGCTTGTAAGGGGACTGTGTATGGACCTGCCCTGTAAAGCTTTGTGTAAAAGCCGAGCATTGGAATGCTCGCCTTCCGGAGAGACGTAGCGAATCTGCTACGTTTTCACTCCTTTTACTGCATCTTCCTTGTCTCGCTACAAAAGTATCAATTTTCGCTACGAAAAGCGTTCGGCATACACAGTCCCTTGCAGCGTACTCGAAGATTTTTAAGCTCAACATATCGCCCTGGATATGCCTCACTTAAAAACTTCTGCGCTCGCTTCACTAGCTTGCATCTTGCTTGTCTCGCTACCAACTTAAATGCAATATCTCGGATAAATTCTCCAAAAAATAATGCACCTCAATTTCATGTGCTGAGTTAACAAATTTGTTAATTTGCCACATAAAGTAGGGGTATGTAATATTTACAGTGTCTTAGAGTACTCTAAAACATTGTAAAAAATTCTGCCAAATTTGACGCAACACTCTCCAACGAGTAAAAATCTCTTTTACCTTGGAAAGATCTCACCTTTTTTAAGTGCGTTAAGGGTCCTTTTTACCTATGCTATTAAGGCAGTAGCACTTTTCAGGGTTCTCCTCTCTTTTCTCCACCTAACGACGGGCTTTAGACATAGCGTTTAGTACGCTTGTGAGGCAGGATTTTCGACCCGCCCTAAGCACGTCCAGTCCTCTGTAAGCGTCATATTTTTCTGGGCCTCCACCTCTAGAGTAAGCCCATTCCCTTAAAACCTTCCTAGATGGAGGTGCCACACCTAAAATCTTGAATAGGAGTTCTACAGCGTCGACTACATTTTCAGGAGTCCGATACTTTACAGGAACCAAATCTTCATTTGGAGCATAGACTGAGTCATAAAAATTGTGAGTGAGTTTATTTACAACATTGGAAAGAAGACTTAGCGCTCGATCATGGAAGTATTGAATATAGACGGGCCCCTGGCCTTTCATTGCTCTTAATCGGCGCGCCCCGCTAACCAAGTTACCAGAATGCGTGCGGAGAGTCTCAACGTCGCCTATCGCACTTTGCAGTACATGTTGATATTCAAATGGCTGAAGAGTTTGAGGCGTCCGCAACAAATCATTGATAATAGATTTTGGATCAGCAGTTAACGCAGATTCATGTAGAATCTCATAAAGTATAACTCGGGCGATTTTCCTTTTGACCACTTCTTTTTTCCAGATTCCTATTTTTCTAGGGTTAAGTGGCTTTGGAGGAATCTTTGTTTTTCTTTCGATATATCGGATCAAGCCATCCATTTTTTTATAAACTTTTAACTTGGCTTCGTCGGTTATTGCACCTGCTTCTTCTAGCACCCCATTCATGTATCCAGTCATTCGACGAACATGATTGACATCGTGATAAAAAAAATCGATTGGAGTCTGATAATGTCGATCTGCAAAGACAGTCGTAGTCTCAACACCAATAAAGCCAATGGGCACAGATCGGACGCGAACGAGATCATGAGGCTCTAGTGATTCAATCGTTGGAAAAATAACCAGATCGGGGTCTGATGGCAGGGAAAAGTAATGATATTTGTATCGATCAAAATGGTAAAGAGGCTCGACCATTCGTGCTTTTTTAGGTCCATGCACCCATGATTCTTCTACAGCACGCGCATTTGTGCTCTCCACGTATTTAGTGCGTTCAACAACATCAAAGAATTTTACTGCATTTAGAATAGAGTCAATGGTTGGACGATATGGATATGGTTTACCTGCAACACCACCAGAAGCTATATGTTGGAGAGATTGCAGAGCTTTGTCTCGCATCAACAACAAAGCACGATCATCTCTGACAAACTCATTCGTTTCTGTTGAGGTGAGCGCAGCTGTCAATTTATCCACAGTTCTTTTAAACTCGGGAAACGAAGCATTTTCTCCCTCACTCTTCAGTCTTGCGTGATATTTAGCATATTCATTTACTGGATCTCTAATCAATCTCCTCTCTGGAGTAATTTCAGTGGCACCCATTGGACCTAGAGCTGTCATGTTAACAGTCTGTGATTTTCTTGGTGGATTTCTACTAGGCAAAACGTCAACTAATGAAAACCAACTTCTACTTGATTTCTTGTCCATATAAAGCCTAGAGCTAAAACTTGAGTCTGTTACCTTATCGACAAGTTCAAGAAACTCTAGCCCCTCATTGATAGCCTCTGTAGTTGGTCGATAGGGGAATGGGGCTTCAAATGGAATGCTGTACGCAGCCTCCTTAATTGTAGAGTTGAACTCCAAGTCGAGATGAAATAAACTCGTGAGCACCATCTCGCGCATATGTACTAGGGCTGAATTGCTTGAAATTGCTTTTGTTATTTCCTCAGAATCAATGATTCCCTCTAACTTCCTGACAATTGGCTTTAATTCTGGGAACGGTGCAAGTTCGCCTTTGGCTTTAAGCCTAGCCTTATATCCCTCATACTCAGCGGCTGAAACCTGGTTTCCATCGGATAGTTTGTCATCATTTCCCGACCAAGAGATTGAACTTGTTAGGCCAATGGCTAGAAACGTAGTTAGTTTTGCTAAATTCCAAAGACGGCAACATCCGCCACGGCTTTCTAGAAAAGCACCGTCGCAGCTGTCTTTGGTGTGAGTTGGAAGGTAGACCATATCATTTGATTGATCGGCATATTTTAAAAAATCTAGGGAATACGAGCGGAATCTTTTCTTTTGCAGCACATATTGCCGGAGAGGTAGAGCAAAAGAAAACTATTGACGCGACGTATCGATAAAGCTAATTGATGTAGTTATTATGAAAAACTTAAATTTGATCGGTCTTTTAACAATTGTACTAACCACTGTGGCTTGTGATCCTGTGGTTAAAAACTATGCAACTACAAACCTTTTTGGAATGGCTAGCGGAGATATTGAAGGATATTTTCTAGTTGTTGTTTCATCAGATGAAGAATATGTAGTTCGTTTCATGGCTGGAGACGCTTTAGCAGAACGAGTAACCAAAACGTATTCTATAAATAAAGACGTGACCGTACAAGAATTTGCGTGTGGAGCTTTCATCAGTGCAAAAATAAATGGAGGGATTAGTGAAGAGGGGATGACAAAAGTTCAAGGCTTACTCTTAAGAGGTCCCGACTCACGCGATCTTAAACTAACTAGCTCCCTAACTTTTAATGAAGAACGATTTATTAATGAAGCGGATGCTGTATTTGAGCTGAATGGATGGAAACTCAAAGATATCTTTCCAAATGCTGATTTTGATAAGCTTAAAAAAACTTCATTCTGTAAAGAGTGATTTTTCTTAAAATTAAGAACAAAAAAACGCTTAGTCACACTTGACGCGACGCAAATAAGTCGGTATATGGCCACTATTCTTATATTAAAACAATTTAGGAGAATTTTATGAATAGATCCTTTATATTTTCTTTACTTCTATGTCTGCCCCTTGTGGCATTTGGTTTTTATGGAAAAAGATCAACAGAAGCAGAGCTTGTTTTTCAAGCACAAGTAGATGTGCCGCTTGCAGACTCAGTTTCGTTACAAGACTTAAATCGCAATGGTAGGGCTCGAAGTGAAGCACTGGCTTTAATTGATGCACAAGCCCAACATCTGATGGGAAGTTTTCAAGCACGGTCTTTTCGTGACCAGTTTGGATATCCAGGCGTGTTAGGTGAGCGATACGAAATTAAGTTTAATGATATCAAAGAAATTGCATCCGAGGACTCAAATCGAAAAATGTTGTTTTATGAATTTAAAGGTACGGTGGTTTTTCATAAAGATGCATTTAAAAATTCAGCAACGCGAGTGGTTCCCATTGTTCTTCCACTAGCACCAGATAAAATTTATGCTTTAGGTGTAGTGGATGGGAAAAATACATGTACAGATGAACACTATAATTCTGAAGGTGATTTTTGGTATTTTTGGGATCCAGAGCAATCCGGGTGCCCATTAGCAGGAGATACGGAAAATATTCTGCATACAAAAGGAAAGTTAAAGCGCCTACCTAATACAAGAGCTAGTTACCCCGAGTACGACCGCCTCTATGGCGACAATGGGAATGATGAGGTTTTAAATATTGCAGTATTTTTTGGATATTTTGAGGATGTTACAAATTTTCAAAAAGTAAACCCCCACGACAGCGCCTTTGATGCATTTAATTTTTTAGAAAGCAATTTATTAGAAAAAAGAGGATTTACAGTAAAAGAAAGTAAAGATGATTTTCAAGTTTTAAATGGGAAAAAAACAACGAAAGGGATTAATACATTTCGCGCTTATGAAAAACAAGAATTTTTTAAAAAACAACCTGTCACAGTACGTGTGCAAGTTCTAGTTGCAGACACAGCAATAGACTCAAAAGATGGGACATTTCATCGCTATCTCAAAGCTGCTTTGCGTTCCGCTGACATCCTCATCTATGATGGACATTCAGGGTTGGGTGGAAATCTAGATCTCAAGGAACTCAAAGGTGAAAGATTTGATAAAAACAAATACCAGATTCTGTTTTTTAATGGATGTAGCTCGTACCCGTACTTTAATGGAATGTTTTTTAATGCAAAAGGAGGTAGTCAAAACTTAGATATTCTGACATCAGGGCTGCCTACTTTTTCAAATACAGCAGGACCAAATGTTGTTGCATTTTTAAACCATTTTATTGAGGTCAACACAAAAACGTATCAAAAAATCCTAACAGAACTTGAAGATTCTAATGCTGAGGAAGGCACTTATTTGACAGGGGTCAATGGTGATGAAGACAATAAATGGAAGCCTTAACCGAGATATTGCATTTAAGTTCTACTGCGACAACCAATCTGCGGCGCTATTGCAGCGTACTCGAAGATTTTTAAGCTCAACATATCGCCCTGGATATGCCTCGCTTAAAAACTTCTGCGCTCGCTTCACTAGCTTGCATCTTGCTTGTCTCGCTACCAACTTAAATGCAATATCTCGGCTTAATGGGTCTGTCGACAGACCCTTAATCCGCTCGAATGGATTGTTGAGCTTCTTGCTCAAAAGATGGTGCTAGCTGCAGATTTTGTGATGAGTTAGAAGCAGGTGGTTTAGCTTGTTCAGTTTGAGGCTCCAGCATCGTTTGGTGTGCCGCTTTTTCAATTCTATTTTTAAGTGCTTTGAGTAATGCCTGAGCTTGTTCTAAAAGAATTTGCTCTGCAATCAATACTTGATACCAAGTGGAGTCATTGCCTTCTTGTGTAAAAATATTTGTCCATAGTTCAACAGATCCATTTTTTTTGACTAAAAAACAAAGATCTAAAACCAATTTATCTATATTTTTTGAAAGTAGGTGATCTGATTTGTTAAAATCAAATTGGATTTGATAGCCTTTTGAATAATACGGATGAGGACACGCAATAACGCTTTTTTCTGCTTGTGCCCGCACTGTAAATTCAAAACTAGGGGCTTTTGCTCTGAAAGAAAAATTTAAAGCAGTGTCTTGGTTCATAATTTTAAGGTTTTTAAAATCACTAGAATTATTTTGTAAATCTTGAATGAGAAGATCCAATGGTTCGCTGGAGCTTTTACGTGATGTAAAAGCGACGGAATCTACGGAATCTAAAGATAAGACCTTTTCAATATGAGATAAATTCACTTGGGATGAAAAACCTGTGCGCTTGACTGCAAGCTTATCCCAGTCACCTGGTGCGGCTATGCATAGTGAACTAAACAAAATTCCAAAAAGAAATTTCTTCATTCCTCTAAAAAATGCAAGTTCAATGCCGACTATTTTAAATTTAAAAACCAGTAAAATTAAAGGATGCGAGTCCTTAGTATTGTTTAAGTAGTATACAATTGCATAAATCCTAACCATAAATTTAAAAATGCAATTCCTTAAATTCATATACTTAAGCCATTGGCACATCCCCTGCATGATCTATATGGGATATGCGACATGCTATAGTGAGGTTTTGCAGTATGTATGAAAAATTTACATTCCCTTTTTTGCTTCTTATTATATTTTCCGTTCCAGCCGTGCTTTTTGCACAACAGGAAAATGGAGTGTATTGGAAAATAAAAAAAGATCATTGGGATGATGCTGATGAAAAGCGATACGAAGAATTTATTATCTCTATTGGAAATGCGTTAGAAAAAAGACAATGTAGGAGCGTGCTCTCTTGTCTTGGCTCATCAGCTATTAATCCTTATAGAAATTCAGATCCCAAGGATATGCGCTACCAATCGGATTGCGCAGATTTTCCTTATTATTTAAGAGCGTATTTTGCATGGAAAAATTCTTTGCCATTTTCTTTTGCCGCATCGATGAGACCTAACAGTGGAAAATCTAACAAGCGTGGTCTCAGGTACTCTGTAGAAGGGAATGTCGTTGCAAAAAGACTGGGTGTTACTTCAAAACAAGGCAGCTACCCAAATGCATTAAAAGTCCTGCATTCTATTAATGGAAATGTCTCTTCTGCAATGTTTCGTTTGCCTCCTCAGTTAGATTCAGACTCAAATGACAGCGAACATTTCCCTGATTTTTACCCTGTTAGGATTACACGTGAATCTATTCGCCCTGGAACATCTATTTATGATGCTGATGGGCATGTGGCGATCGTGCACCGGGTGGAACCCAATGGGAATATTCAAATTTTTGATGCCCATCCCAAAAGCTCTATTTCATGGAAACTTTTTGAAACTAAACAGTTTGAACGCAGCCGTCCTAATCATGGAGTTGGCTTTAAAAACTGGCGCCCATTAAAACTTATTGGTGCTACAAAAATAGGGGATTCATATATTGGAGGTAGAATTGTCAGCGAGTCTAATCGAGATCTGCCAGATTATTCAGTAGAGCAATATTATGGAAATAGTCCAGATTCTTTAAATAATTGGAAGCAAGCTAAATATATTTGGAGAGCAAATATCCTTTCTTCTTTTCAGGAGTATTTGCGTTACGCGCTAGCAATTGGTGATCTTAAATTTAATCCTGTGGATGAATTGCGTTCTAAATTAAACTCTCTTTGTAGTGAACTTCAAGACAGGGCATATGCTGTTGAAATAGCACTAGCAAATGGAATACATAAAAAGCCCCATCCGCAAAGACTGCCTGAAAATATTTATGGCACAAATGGTGAGTGGGAGGATTATTCCACTCCTTCTAGAGATGCTCGAATTAAAGTTTCTTTTCAAGCTATCTATGATGATATTGCAGGATTTCTAGAGGGCTACTATGTTGCAAAAGATCCTAAGATTGTTTACTCCGGTGAAAATTTAATTTCTGATCTTTTGGAAGTTTATGAAAAAGCAAATCAAGAGTGTAAAATTTCCTACACGAAATCAAATGGCGTTTCTAAAAACTTAACACTTCGTGAAATAACAAAAAAACTTTTTAAGCTGTCTTTTGATCCGTATCATTGTCCAGAACTAAGATGGGGTGAGCTAGACCAAGAGTTAGCTAGTTGTCTAGATAATCAAGACAAGCGCAAATGGTATGAAGCTGAGCAAGGTTTAAGAAATCAACTAGAGCGCACTTATGATGCTAAGATGGATTTTACTGCAGATGAGCTGCTGCATACTTCGAAAAATAATTTAAATATTTTAGGTGCAGGAGTTTCTTCTGTCCCAAATGTAGAAGTGGAAGCATTCTTGAAAAAATCATGGTATTAGTCATAAGTCCAATCAGGTGAAAAGTTGTAAATACAAACACCTGTAAGGCAAAATCATTAATGTCTTTGTGGGTTTTACAAAGATAGTGTACACTGTACATATGAAACATTTTTGTGCAACAAATGCCAGGTATAATTTTTTTAAAATTATTGATACTGCAGCTAGTGGAGAACCCGTTATTATTGAAAGAAATGGGATATCCCTTGAATTAAGAAAATTAAGCCCAAGGAAGAAAGCTTCCAAAAAAATTAGTTACAAAGGACTGATAAAAGGTGGTCTTGATAATGCGGATTGCTGGTCTTGGAAATTTGATAAGAGTGGAAATTTAAAATTTAGAAATACCAGATGAATAAAACCAAAATTTTGATTGATACTCATGTTTTACTCTGGATATTAAGTAATTCAAAAAAACTAAAGGAGATTTTTTGGATTAAGAATTATTCTTTTTACGTTGTCTCTCCACTTTCTTTTTTAGAAATGCAGTACCTCCATGAATGCAGGAAGATAAGTATTCAAGTTATAAAAGTAGTGGAGCAAATGAGAAAAGATACTCGATTTTTGATTGATAGTCCAGATTTTGAAAAAGTGTTCTTGGCTGCTATGAATTTAAGTTGGACTCGGGATCCTTTTGATAGGTTGCTTGTAGCACATAGTCTTGTCCAAAATCTTCCATTCGCAACATGTGATCGAGTGATTTTATCTCACCATGTGTTAGTGGTTTAATCATAAATCCAATCAGGTGAAAAGTCGTAAGTACGTACACCTTTAGGCAGTGGCGCACATTGTCCTGAGTGATGCCCCGAGTGACGATAGATGTTGAGTACGTTAAAATTATATGTTTCTGTATCGACTTGTTCAACTGGGGTTTGAGGAGATTTGCTAACCCAAGAAGGATAGTCATAAGCAATGGGCATGTGACAATAGGGTCTATAAAAACTTTTTAATTCAGTGATAGATTTTGGAATCGTAAACACAGACCAATGAAACCAATCAAAGCTAATAGATAGTGAAAGTAGCAATCCAATTAAAATTTTGAAGTATTTTTGTGAGAAAAAGAGGGTTAAAGCTTCGTAACATAAGGCCACAAACCCTCCCACAGCTAAGGCCCGAATGGTCGTACTAAAAAGGACATGCCGTGGAGAGAAAAAATATCCGTTTATAATTTGTGCAACATAAAGTAAGGGGATTAAGAATAGCTGGCTTAAGCACAAGAGTCCCAATGCTAAAAATAATTTAGATTGGCTTGATATTTTGTCGTCTGCGCATCGGACATTGTCCCTTGCGCTTCCTGCACGCGTTCCGGCTGTGCAGGCTCTGGAATAACCATAAACGATCATCATGAGAGTAAAAAAAAGAAATCTTAAAAGCCCAGAAGTTCCACCCAAAGGCTCTAAAGCGTAGTTTGTAAAATGCTGAAAATAGTAAGACATGGGTTCTTTAAAATGAGAAAAGGTTATGGGTCTTGGTTCCATCCAGATTTTAAAAAGCAAGAAGCTCACTCCCAATCCTGCATAAAGAAAAATGGCTTCCTGTGATTTTAAAATTTTTAATTTGCCAGGTGTTTTGTTTTGTAAAATCCAAAAAAGTAGCATGCTGAATGCTAATGTAAAAACTTGCGGCACACTGGAAATCCCAGAGCTTGTAATCAAACCACAAGAGAGAACCCAAAAGAGGCCCCAAAGAATCGACTTCGGTTTTAAAGCAAATACAATAGCTACAGCATATAAAATGGTAGACCAGCAAAGCCATGCAGAGTGTGTTCTGGATTCTGCCCCATACCAAACCACATGGCTGTAGTTAGCCATTAAGATAGGGAGTGCGAGCGCAACTCCCCAACTCATTGGGAGTAAAATGAGAGAGGCAATCAAACAACCTAATGCTACAAGTATGGTTGAAACAAAGCGCATGGAGAGGCGCCAGTCCCATCCAAATTGGATTTGCTTTTCTTTGCTTAAAACTTTTTGCATGGTGATTCTTTGAATAACGTAATAAAATGGACTTTTTCCAATTTGATCGGATCCACCTGTTTTTAAAATGCTAGGGATGGGGTGCTTTAAGGTTCCAACAAAATCAAAAATTTCATCAAAGTTAAAAGGTTTATGAGCACTTAACTTAAAACACTCCAAAGCAACTGTAAAAGAGGCAAATAATGCCAGTAAGACCAAAAAGGCTGTAAATTTTTTTTCCATTTGTTGTCGTATTTTTTTGGACATTTTCCTAGTCTGTCTTTAATTTTTAAAAAATCCACCGAAAAAAGGATGTATGGGTTTTATACAATGGTTATCATTGGAGCAGCTCAAGCTCTTGCTCTCGACCCTTAGTTTTTGGCAATGGAGCATTTTATGTGTTGCCATTGCGCTAGTGTGTGTTTTTATTTATGACCGTTATGTTTCAACGGACAATGTTTTACGCAATTTTCCAGTGATCGGGCATTTAAGGTATTTATTAATCGAAATAGGACCAGAAATCCGCCAATACATTGTAGCCAATAATCGCGAAGAAGCTCCCTTTAATCGTGAGGAAAGGGAGTGGATTTACCGTTCTGCTAGAGGAGAAAATAACTATTTTGGTTTTGGTACCGATGACCAAATTTATGGGATTGGTTATCCCATTATAAAACATGCCATGTTCCCATATGGTACGGAAGGGTTTTTAGCATCTGTCCACGATAAGGCTCATGAAATTCCTTGTGCAAAAATTTTTGGAGAAAACCACAATCGCAAAAAACCTTGGCGTCCTAAATCCATTGTGAATATTTCTGCAATGAGCTTTGGATCCTTATCTGCAAAAGCTATTGAAGCATTAAACAAAGGAGCAAAACAAGCGGGCTGTTATCATAATACAGGTGAGGGAGGGCTTTCTCCTTACCACAAACAAGGTGCTGATGTCATTTATCAGATTGGTACAGGGTATTTTGGTTGCCGTGATCTCAACGGCAATTTTTCTGTGGATAAGCTTTTAGAAACTGTTGGGAGTTATCCAAACGTTAGAGGGATAGAAATAAAACTTTCTCAAGGAGCTAAGCCAGGAAAAGGAGGAGTCCTGCCAGGGAAAAAAGTCTCTCAAGAAATTGCGCGGATTCGAGGTGTTCTTCCACACAAAGATTGTGTTAGTCCAAATGCCCACAGGGAGTTTAATGATATCCGTTCGATGATTGGATTTATTGAAAAAATTGCAGATGCAACAGGACTTCCAGTTGGGATTAAATCCGCCATTGGACATTTAGAATTTTGGGAAGAGCTTGCACAGGAAATGAAAAAGACTAAAAAAGGTCCGGACTGGATTACTGTTGATGGTGGAGAAGGTGGAACTGGTGCTGCTCCTCTAACTTTTGCAGATCATGTTTCACTTCCTTTTAAGGTTGGTTTTACTCGAGTGTATAAGGGTTTTTTAAATGAAAAAATAGCAGATCAAGTTGCATGGATTGGAAGTGGAAAGCTAGGTTTTCCTGACCGCGCCATCGTGGCATTTGCTTTAGGAGTTGATCTCATCAATATTGCAAGAGAAGCAATGCTTTCTATTGGTTGTATTCAAGCTCAAAAATGTCATACAGACCATTGTCCTTCAGGAGTAGCAACACAAAACAAATTTTTACAACATGGGATTGATCCTCAAGTTCAGTCCTTAAGATATGCACGTTTTTGTCAGTCCCTTAGGAATGAAATTTTAGCTGTAACGCATGCCTGTGGATATCAACACCCCTCACAGTTTACGGGTGACGATATTGAATTTGGAGCAGGTCCTGCTATGTTTAAATCTTTAAAAGATCTCTATGGCTACACCCCTGATCGGCCTTTCTGGAAGGGTATTGTAGGATATCCTGAATATGAGTTGGTGGCTGATGCAACATTACTAAAGAATATAACCAACAACACTAAAAAAGCTGCTTAACGTTCTCGATTGATCGTTAGCAGAAGATCTTTGTCGCCAGGAGATACTCGACGTTCAAACTGACCCTCTAAATCTCCTGGTGCAGGCATTGCATTTCCAGTTCTTGAAATGCGAGCAATTAAAATGAGCTCGCCATTAAATGTAGTGCCGGGTAGCATGATGTCGTCTGCTCCAAGTTCAAACTTTAGTGGAAACTTTGGAGTCATTACCCTTTTGATAGCTGTTGGTGGGCCTGTTTCATGTGTTTTAGCAATAATAAATAGAGTACTGTAGTTTTCTGCTTTAGCTTCAAGAGTTGGATTAATTCGAATTTCACCTGAAATATTTGGTCCGTGAACATCCGAAACTACGGGCTCTGAGCCTTCCTGCGTTAAACTCAAGGATTCTTGTGAGGTTGATTCTTGCGTCCGAGATTTAAAAAAGTCGATTACTTTGTTGCAGCCGCTCAGAAATCCAATAAGCACAATACTGACAATTAAACATTGTGCTATGTCGGATTTGAGTCCCGCTTTGTCGCCTGCGCATCGGGCATTGTCACTTGCGCCTCCTGCGCGCATTCCGGCTGTGCATTCTCCGGCAAATCCTTTGGTAAAATAGCCCATACCAAATTTTTAACATTATTTAAGAGTTTCAGCTACTTTCTTTTGCACATTATATTTTGTTGCATTTATATTGGGATTGTTGCCGAATGCTTTTCGTAGTGAAAATTGTTACTTTTGTAGTGAGACAACGGACGCTGAGGCAGGATCCGAAGCGTGTGGTACCGCAAAAGCTGTAAAAGCTCCAAGATATTTTTTGCTGCCACATCACACTTTTACTCTGAGTTTTTTATAAATTTCTCTTGCAATCATTTATGTCGGGATTACACTTTTCTTTATTAGGGGGGCACAATGGGAAATCGCTTGTTCAAGGAAGTAACGGCGCTAACCAAATTACCGAAAAACTTAATTTCGGAAGAACTTGTAACTATTTTAAAAAATGTAGGGACGTCGCCACAGAGCATGACGCTGGAGGATTTAAGAAAGGCGATGGCTGCCTATCTTACTGATGTTATGGGGCAAAAAAAGAAAAAATCTCTGAAGGATTTGAGTCCAGAGTTTGTGTCTAAAATAGTAAAGTAAAGCTAGTAATTTTCCGATAAAATAGAAAGACTAACATCTAGGAGATGTATGGCAGACGAACGTATCTCTTCACATTATAGTGTATCGCGTTTACAACACGCAAATTCTCCAATTGAAATGAACCAATATATTCCCAATCCTATAGTTGTAGAACAAACTGCACGAGGTGAACGTCAGTATGATATTTATAGCCGGTTGCTTCTGGATCGCATTGTATTTTTAGGTACTGAAATTAATGATACCGTTGCTAATTTAATAGTTGCACAGCTATTTTTCTTAGAAAGCCAAGATCCCGACAAAGATATTTATTTTTATATCAATTCACCAGGAGGATCGATTACAGCTAGTTTGGCTATATATGATGTTATTCAATTTATTACATGTGATGTTAGTACGTATTGTCTTGGGATGGCTGCAAGTGGTGCATCGCTTTTGCTTACAGCTGGCACTACTGGCAAGCGATTTTCTTTGCCACATAGCCGTATTATGATTCACCAACCTTTAGGTGGAGCCAGAGGACAAGCTAGCGATATTGAAATTCAAGCAAGAGAAATTTTATATTTACGAGAAAAGTTAAATGCAATTTATTCTAAGCACACTGGCCAAGCAATTGAGAAAATCCTTCAAGATACGGATCGCGATAATTACTTGTCAGCAGCAGATGCTGTAAGTTATGGTTTAATTGATAAAGTGATTGAAAGTCGGCAAAATAGTAAATAAGGGATTACTAAAGGATTACAAGGATTACAATGATGCTTGATAAAAGATTTGGTGATGGTTTTGGAAACCTATGCTGCTCGTTTTGTGGAAAAAACCAGCGAGAGGTAAAAAAACTTATAGCAGGTCCTACGGTTTATATTTGTGATGAATGTATTGAGCTTTGTAATGACATCATTGCTGAAGATGGAAAAAAAGATACCCCTAAACCACCAGGTGAAAAACTTCCAAAGCCACATGAGATAAAAAATATTTTAGATGAATATGTAATCGGTCAAGACCGAGCAAAAAAAAATCTTTCCGTTGCTGTTTATAACCATTACAAAAGAATTCTTCATCGCAATACTCCTAGGGAAAGAGATTCCGTAGAAATTGCAAAATCAAATATTTTGCTTATTGGTCCTACAGGATCGGGTAAAACTCTTTTAGCTCAAACTCTAGCAAAGCTCCTCAATGTGCCTTTTACAATGGCTGATGCGACAACACTTACAGAAGCTGGCTATGTAGGAGAAGATGTTGAAAACATTATTTTAAGTCTTTTACAAAATTGTGAATTTAATGTTGAACGTGCTCAAAAAGGGATCGTGTATATTGATGAAGTCGATAAAATTGCGCGCAAAGGTGACAATCCTTCTATTACAAGGGATGTCAGTGGTGAGGGAGTACAACAAGCACTATTAAAAATTTTAGAAGGAACAGTTGCATCTGTTCCTCCAAAAGGTGGGAGAAAACACCCGCAACAAGATTACATCCAAGTTGATACAACGAATATTTTATTTATTTGTGGTGGAGCTTTTGTTGGCCTGGATCGAATCATTAATGCTCGTTTAGGCAAAAGAGGATTAGGTCTAGCAGCAAAAATTGAGTCAAAAAAAGATCAGCAATCATCCGAACCTCTCCTTAGTGTTGAACCCGAGGATTTGATTAAGTTTGGTCTTATCCCAGAATTTGTAGGACGTTTACCTGTAGTTGCTACTTTGGATGAGCTAAATATTCAGGCATTAATTGAAATATTGAAGAGACCTCGGAATGCTCTGACTAAGCAGTATCAAAAACTTTTTCATTATGATGGAGTAGAGCTTGAATTTGAAGAGGATGCTTTAGTTGCAATATCTGAGGAAGCATTGAAGAGAAATACAGGTGCAAGAGGGTTAAGAGCAATAATGGAATCTTGCATGATGGATGTCATGTTTGAAGTGCCTCATAAATCAAATATTAAAAAAGTACTGGTCACTAAAAATTGTATTACGAAGCAAGAGCGGCCCATCCTTGTGATGTCTGAGAATGTAGAAATCGAATCCACGATCCCCCAGGCAGAGTCTGCCTAACTGTTTGAAATAAAAATAATTTTCAATGAATTGACTTCAAACCTACTGTGTGTTGAATTGAAATTAGGGAGGACTTGATATGCAAAAGGAATCTAAAAAACCTCTTCGTTACCAAGTACCGTTACTGCCCTTACGGGATGTAATTATTTTCCCCCATATGGTTGTTCCTCTTTTTGTGGGACGTGAGAAATCAATTAATGCACTAGAAGAAGCTGTTACTAAAAAACAAGAATTATTTCTAGCTGCTCAAAAACAAGCAGGCACTGTCAATCCAGCTGAAAAAGACATTTATGAAGTAGGAACCCTGGGTACCATTCTTCAAATCTTAAAGCTTCCAGATAACACAATTAAAGTTTTAGTAGAAGGTAAGAAGCGAGCTCGTGTTGTAGGATTTTTGCCTAATGATCGATTTTTACAAGTAGAAGTAGAGGAAATTGTAGAGCTGTCTGATAGTAATTTAGAAGGAGAAGCACTGGTTCGTTCTATAAAGAATACTTTTGAAACTTACGTAAAGCTAAATAAGCGTATTCCTCCAGAAATGCTCATGAGTATTTCGACTGTAGATGAGCCTTCAAGATTAGCAGATATTATTGTGGCTCACCTCAATTTAAAACTTGAAGATAAACAAGAGGTTTTAGAAATTTTAGATGTTTCAAAACGTTTAGAAAAACTTTTAGGACTCATGCAAGGTGAAATAGAAATTCTCCAAGTTGAGCGTCGAATTCGTACACGTGTAAAACGACAGATGGAAAAGAGCCAAAAAGAATATTATTTAAATGAACAAATGCAAGCTATCCAAAAAGAGCTTGGAGAAAAAGATGAGTTTAAAGCAGAGCTTTTAAACATAGAAAAGCAAATTAAAGCTAAAAAAATGAATAAAGAAGCTACAGACAAGGCTACTCGAGAGCTTAAGAAGCTTCGTATGATGTCTCCTATGTCTGCTGAGGCTACTGTTGTGAGAAATTATATTGATTGGATAATATCTCTGCCTTGGAGTGAGATTACTGAAGACAAAAAAGATCTTGTAGCTGCGGAAGTAATCTTAGAAGAAGATCACTATGGTTTAGAAGAAGTTAAAGAACGCATTTTAGAGTATTTAGCTGTTCGAACTTTAAATTCCAACGCAAAAGGATCTATTTTGTGTTTTGTTGGACCTCCTGGTGTTGGTAAAACATCGCTAGCTAGATCTATTGCAAAAGCTTTGGGTAGAAAGTTTATTCGATCTTCTTTAGGTGGCGTGCGGGACGAAGCAGAAATCCGTGGGCACAGACGTACTTATGTGGGGGCTTTGCCCGGCAAGATACTCCAATCGATGAAAAAAGCAGGTACTATTAATCCTGTGTTTTTATTAGATGAAGTTGATAAAATGTCGATGGATTTTCGTGGTGACCCATCCTCAGCTCTTTTAGAGGTATTAGATCCAGAACAAAATAAAAACTTTGGAGATCATTATTTAGAAGTTGATTATGACCTTTCTAAAGTGATGTTTATATTAACTGCAAACTCACTACATAATGTTCCTCGTCCACTTTTGGATCGAATGGAAGTGATTGTAATTTCTGGTTATACAGAAAATGAGAAATACCATATTGCAAAGAAATATTTGGTTCCAAAACAAGTCAGTGAACATGGTTTGACAAAAGAACAAATTGATATAACAGATAAAACAGTTGAGCATGTTATTCGTTATTACACAAAAGAGTCTGGAGTACGAAATCTTGAGAGAACTTTAGCAACGCTTTGTAGGAAAATAGCTAGACAAGTTGTTGCTAGAAAAGAAAAGAAAAAAGCCGAAACTAGAATTAAAGTTACAAGTCAATCCTTAGAAAAACATTTAGGTCCTCCAAAATATAATATTACTGAAGCTGAAGAAAAAAATGAAATAGGACTTGTAAGTGGGCTGGCATGGACAGAAGTTGGTGGTGACATGTTGCAAATTGAAGTCACCACATTTCCAGGGAAAGGGAAAATAACAATTACTGGTAAATTAGGTGAAGTGATGCAAGAGTCTGCTCATGCAGCATTATCTTATGTGAGATCTCGAAGTGACCTTTTGGGTTTGGATCGAGATTGTTTTGAAAAAAATGATGTTCATATTCACGTGCCTGAGGGAGCCATTCCTAAAGATGGACCTTCAGCAGGAATTACGATGGCCACCTCTATCGCATCTGCATTTACAAAAATCCCTGTAAAACACAATGTGGCTATGACAGGTGAGATTACTTTGCGTGGGCGTGTTCTTCAAATTGGTGGGTTAAAAGAAAAACTTTTAGCAGCTAAAGTGGGTGGAGTGAATACGGTTTTAATTCCTAAACAGAATGTTCCAGACCTAAAGAAGATTCCAAAAGATATTACCCGTAATCTCAAGATTGTTCCTGTTGAACATGCTGATCAAGTCTTGCGTTTAGCTTTAGAATTACCGCATCCTGAAGAGTTTATGAAAAAACGTGCTCTTTCTGAAGAAATTGTACCAACTTCAACTTCTTCTAGAGGGTCTTCCTCTTCTGGAGATACACCAGTAACGCATTAAGTTTGGAGAGAGATTCATATGATTCGGATTTTATGTATTGGATTGGTATTTCCATTTATTGTTTTTGCAGAAAACTCAAAATTTATGAAGGTAGATCTTGATGTAGATTCTACTGTCATTATTAAAGCAGATCTTGATCAGGGTGGTTGGTACTATTGGATTGATAAGAATGCTTGCGTGTGTTGGGTTGGCGGTACGAATGGAGCTAATTCACCTGTAGCGACTTCGTTTCACTGTGAAAATTTAAAAGCACATAAAAAATTAGCTGATCATGTAAAAAATTGTGGACCTGGAGGTTCTGTAGTTATTTCAGTCGAGGCGAAAGCCGAGCGTGCCAATGAGGCGAAAGCCGAGCGTGCCAATGAGGCGAGCGCCGAGCATTCTGGAGAACCAACTAAGTCACAAGAAAATCCTCCAGCTGCAACATCACCAGCTCCAACTCCTGCTGCTGAAGCAGCAGCTCCTAAGCCGTCAAATTAGTCACTCGCGGATGACCATTGTCTAAATCCTGTGATAAGGCTTCAAGAAGTTCTTTTTTTAATCCCCACTTTAATACAAGCTTATCTGCTAAGAGATCATTTTGAGCAGGATCTGCTGTAGGTGGAATACAAAGATGTGCCATCTCATGTGCTAAAATAGCAATGGATTGTGTAATGGGTCTTTTAATAAGAGAAAAGTCTAGGAGTAAGAAGTGTGCGCCAAGTGGCAATGGCTGTGTAATCCGAAAGGTGTAACTTTGGTTTACAGGTGGTAAAGCGATAAAAGTGCGTGAGCTAAGCAAAATTTGCCGAACTGCATTTTCAGGAAGCTTACTCCATAGCTCTGCAAAAAGATTGAGCCACAGCGGCTCCTCTTTTAGCCATGCATGCCATGGGGCTTGACACCATTTCTGAAGTAGTAGAAGTTTCATGATTTTATTTCGGATTTTTGAATGGATACTTGAGTGAGGGAAATCTTTTCAGTGTCTAAATTGTAGAGAAGCGAAAACAATGGACTTGTGTATGTACACAATTTAGTGTACACTAAAAGTTAGCAGATGAAGAAGCGGGATCTAGAGAAAATACTGAAAACAATGGGTTGGTATTTCCTTCGAGAAGGTGGAAGCCACGAAATATGGACAAACGGTGCAGATACTGAGGCTATTCCGCGACACAGCGAGATTAACGAAAATACGGCTAGAGGTATAATTAAGAGGACCAAGAGACGACCGCCTCCAGCCAAAGGAGAGGTGCGATGAAAATTGAAGGTAAATTGATGCCTCCGAGAGGCATAAAAAATAAGTATTGGGCCGTGGAAATCCCGCTCTTGGATATTCATACACAGGGAAAGAGTAAGGTGGACGCTTATTTTATGGCGAAAGACGCTGTGGAAACCCTGGTCGATAAAAAGGGTTTCGAGATGATTTGTTCACCAAGCAAAGGAAACCGCTTTATGCTATCTGCTAATGATCCGGCAGCGTTCGTAGCTTTTATTTTGGGACGCTTGAGGGTTGCTCACAACCTAACCGCTCGCCAGATGGCCAAGAGATTACGGTCTTCGTCGCCTAACGCCTATGCTCGTTATGAGCAGGGTAGGACGATGCCAAAACTTGACACACTAGAAGAGTTGCTGCGGGCAATAGATCCAACCCTAGAGTTGCTCCTTGTTGCAGGGTAATTACCTACCAACTCTTCAAGGCGACTCAATGTCAATGAAACTATAGCTGCCAAAATCACCTGCTTTACCGCCTGTAGAAACAGCAGTACCAATATTAGATCGTGCTTTAGTTAGTGTAGTAGTGTCCATTTTACCTTTATCTAAAGTCCAAATAATATAAATGGGTCTTTTAATTGGAAATGTACCATCTTGCATAGGATGTAAAATACTTTCGTGTACTTGATGTAGTATGCGTAGATCTGCAACTACTGTCTTGCCTATAACTTCAGCTCCTTTCACTAAAACCATCACGGGTCCATCTGGCATTTTTTGAATAGAATCCACAGTTTCTTTTCTAACTAAAAATCTCCAAAGCGTACTAATTTTAAACGGTGTGGATGGTAAAGATAAGGTCAACCCATTTTCAGCTGGTACATGAAGCACCTGAGCAAGAGCTCTGATAACTTCATCGTGATGTTGTGCTTTGGACAGTAAATAGAAATGACTAGGTGCAGGTGTTTTTCCTCCACCCATGTCATAAGTTGCTTGTATAAGTTCCAATACATCTTGTAGTGTCTCACCCAGTGAAGAGACTTGTAACTGACCAACTGTAATTGGTTCTTTTTGTTGGATGTGAGCAAGTATTTGAGATAAGCAATTCGCAAAGGCTATACAGCTTTGGGCTAAAAAAAGTACTATGCAAAGAAAGCTAAATTGTCTTAATTTATTCCTACCCATCTATTTGTTAACGGAATTTAGGTAGACTTACTTTAGTCTTTATGCGTTGCAGTAATATTTTCTAAGAATCTAAAAATTTAACTCTTTGTAAAGTTGGATTGAAAAACATAAGCGGTAAAGTTTTTTTACAGAAAAACAAATTATTCTCAAATGCTAGTTTGGTCTACCCAACATTCTTGTGATATTTAAGTCAACAGAATGAGTTTTGAACTTTCAACCCAAGAAATTGGATATAGGATTTACTCAATACGTGGCCATCGTGTCATGTTGGACAGTGACCTAGCTGAACTCTATCAAGTTGAACTTAGAGTATTAAACCAAGCTGTTCGTAGAAACCCTGATCGTTTTCCCACAGACTTCATGTTCCAATTAACTAGACAAGAGTATGAATTCTTAAGATCACAATTTGTGATCTTAAAGACGGGACATGGCCAACATCGCAAATACTTACCTCTTGTGTTTACAGAACAGGGAGTGGCCATGCTTTCTGGGGTTTTAAAAAGCAAGCGAGCTATTAAAGTTCATGTTGCAATCATGCGAACCTTTGTAAGACTTCGCGAAATGCTAGAAACGAATAAGGATCTTGCCAAGAGACTTGATCGACTTGAAAAAAAATATGATCGCCATTTCAAGGTAGTTTTTGATGCAATTCGAAAGCTTATGCAGGTAGGTTCTCCACTCGTTCAAAAGAGAATCAAGGGATTAAGCCACGAGTAATAATTGTTGCATAAAAAACCAATCTGTCCTTTAATCCCCACGATTTCTAATATTAGGATAAGAGAATTAGTCTAAAAATTTAACTCTTTGTAAAGTTGGATTGAAAAACATAAGGGGAAATCTCAAAGCAATCATTTCCGTATGGGTTGCAAGATCTGCAAAATATTCCCAAACGCCAACAGCACAGCTTTTATGTTTTAATAAAAAATCTTGATAGGGATAGCAATGTGAAGGTTCGTCTTTTTGGATAGTTGAAAAGACAGCATGCAAATAGGGATGCTTAATAATAAATGGCATTTTTAAAATCCGAGACACTTGTTTGATGCCTCTTCGTTCAGTGATCATAATAAGCCTACAAAGTTTTAAGAAGTCTTTCTCATTATTTAGGAGTACATTCGAATTTAACTTTTTGATAGGTTTTTTAAAAATTTTCTTAACTAAAGTATTGATATAACTAGCTCTAGCGCTGACTTGATAGGGTTCTTTCCCAAGCTTTTTAAAATAAGACTTGAACATTTGATAGTGCCGTTTCTCATCATTAAGATGTTTCTCAATGGCAAGATACATGTTTTTGTCCTCTGGATACTTTTGCTGAAAACCTTTAAGAAGGAGCTCAAGCTGGGTGTATCCAGCGTGCTCATTGTAAAGATATATTGAGAGTAGCACATCTAAAAAACGGTTTTCTAAATAGGATTTCATACTTTTATTTTTAAAACTCAGTAAATTGTCTTACGCGGATAAGCTCTCATATCTGTATAGCAAAAACAAATACTTGATATCTATGCATAAGCTGCTAGCCTATTCTTATGACGCATAGATGCTCTAAAGGGATTTGGGGTATGGTGTTATTCCTAATCGGATTTGTTTTTTTACAACCTACAGTCAGCTATTGTGATGAAGAGTATAATTTTTCTTGGTTAGATCCTGATAAAAAAGTTTATGTACTACAAAATAGGCGTTACCGAAAAGCAGAGAGGCTAGGCGTCTACATATCAGGTGGTTTAAACTTAAGTAATCCATTTCGCACCGAATATTCAGCAGTGCCACGTGTGGCATTTTGGCTCAGTGAGCAGTTTGGATTTGAAGCTTTTTATGGACTTGTTTCTACGAGTGCTAACGCCACTTTAACAGCACTTCGTACAGTAAGTGCTTCAGCATTGCCCTTTGTAAGAGAAAACCGCGGTTATTTTGGTGGAGTAGGGACATGGACTCCTTGGTATTCGAAACTGAATTTTTTTAATAAAATTTTATATTTTGATTGGTTTGTTCATGCTGGACTTGGACAAATCCAAACAGCTGTGGATGAAAACACGCGAGCAACAGGTAGCCCCAATTATCGATTGGAAAATCTTACAACTCTTTTTTTAGGTACTGGTCAGAATTTTTTCTTAAATCAGCATTTTCAAGTAAGACTGGATTTGATTGGGATGTTCTATCGTGCTCGTGGGGCAGACAATGTTACAACACGTACATTTTCGGATTTTGATTTTACTACAGGACTTGGATACGTATTTTAGGTGACAAATGAGAGCAACTCAATATTTGGCATTTTTTGTGCTTTTATTGCCACTGCATCTTTTCGGATATGATACTCCAGAAGCTAACCAGGGGGCATACCGAGAAGCAAGACGTCTTGAATCTCAAGGGCATCATTATGCAGCAGCACTTCATTATTTTAATAGTGAATCAGAGCATAATGAAGAATTAGTTGGTAGACTCACTGAAAATTTATCAAAAGCTAAGCTTTGGAATACATCAAGTTATTTTTTCATAAAGACATTACAAACAAATAATAAAGGTTCAATTAAGCGCGTACTGCCGTTTGTACCTCAACTCATGCAAGTAGTGGGTGGAGATCTTTTACGCAAATATATTTTAAGACACACAAACGAAGGTGATTACGATACAAGGACTAAAAACCATTTTTATTATTTTTTGGGAAAAGACAATTTATTAAAAGGGGACACTGGTCAGTCCCTCCAAGCTCTTTCAAAAATTACAAGTAACTCCTTAGTGTACCCTGAAGCACTTTATTTAAAAGGAGTTGCCCAAGCAATACTGGGACAAACTAAAGCAGCACTGGAATCTTTCCGCCGTTGTCAAAAAGTATCGGATACGTCAGATCTAGAAGCCCGTTGTACGGCAAGTTTAGCAAGAAGCTATTATCAAGCTCAAGACTTTGAACAAGCAGAAAATGTTTACGATGAAATCCCAAAGTCTAGTTTTGTTTGGACAGATATTTTGTTTGAACAAGCATGGAATGCTTATGCAAAAGGAGATTACAATAGAACGCTTGGGAAGCTTGTCACTTATCGCTCTCCAAATTTAGCTTTTGTATTTAATCCTGAAGTGGATGTATTAAAAGCACAAAGTTTTTATGCGCTTTGCCTTTATGAGGATGTCTATAAAGCAGTACAAGAATTTAATAGCAGCTACGGAAATGTTGGGTTGCAAATCAAGCAATTTTTACTAACCAATGATCAAAATCTTGGTGCATTTTATAATTTAGCGAAAGAAGCTTTCCGTTCAAAACTCCACACACAAAATTTACTCAATAGAGCGCTCAACCGATTTATTCGAGGGCCTTATTTTGCTAATTTTTTACAGCAGGAAAAAGAAATAAAAAAAGAAGCAGAACGTATAAAACAACTTGCTTCAAACGAAACGCCTCATTTTTCTTCTCAGACTTTTCAGGAAGGCTTCGGTGGATTTCTAGAAAAAATATTAAATTGGCGATCTAAAACCATTCGACTCTTAGGTGGGCTTTTTGTTAAAAACTCAATGTTGGATTTGTACAGCGACTTATTAGCTGATTTTGATAAAATGTCTTTTATTAAATTAGAAATGTTAAAACATACAAAGCAAAGACTCCAAAGTAAGATAGCGATGAGTGAGGATGAAGATGGAGTTTTAAAAAAGGGCAAATCTATGATTGATCGCAAAGACCATCAATATTTTTGGACTTTTAATGGGGAGTTTTGGAGTGATGAGTTAGGAGATTATGTATTTGCATTGGAATCTGAGTGTGGCAGTTAAATCTTCTATAAAATTAGTTTTATTTTTCTGTTTTTTGCAAATGGGGGTGTATTCTTATTCCCAGCCTCGCAGCGAGTATTCAAATGCACAGTTTCAAGCTGTTATTTCTGCTCAAGAGCAGCAGCTCGAGCGAGTTAGAGACGAGGAAATCAAACAACTTAAAATAGTTTTAGGTAGGCGTTTTACGGAAAGTCGAAAGCCAGACCTTTTATTAAGACTTGCTGAACTTTATGTAGAAAAATACCGGTTTTCTTTTTTTAAGGAAAATGAAATTTATCAAGCTCTTTTAAAACAAGGACAAAAACCAAAATATGTGAATCACACGGTGTCTTACAGCTATTTAAAATTTGCTACAGATATTTGTAGGTCTATTATAAAATCAAAAGTCTCATTTTCAAAATGGGATCAAGTATACTATTTCTTAGCATACAATGCGCATGAATTGGGGAATGCAAAAGAAGCAAACCGCTATTACAAAGTTATTGCTGACCAATATCCACAGAGTCAGTTTTCTGCTGAAGCATTTCGCAATTTAGCTGAGCAAGCATTTTCTGAAAGAAAATATACACGAGCAATTCAGTACTATGAAAAGGCCTCACAATATAAAAGTGTTCAGAGCTATCCAAGAACTCTTTATAAGCTTGCATGGGCATATTTTAAAATTCGTCAATATTCAAAAGCTTTGGATCTCATGAAACAAGTCGTAAAACTATCCCGTGAGGGGCAAGAGCAAGGACAGTTTGTGGGATTAAGAGATGAGGCTCTCAATGATCTCGTTGCGATTTATTCTGAAGCAGGTGAATATCAACAAGCCCAGAATTATTTTTCAAAAATCACAGACGGTTCAGAAATTTATATAAAAACATTAAGTAAACTTTCTACTCATTATAGTAGCCAGGGAAAGTACAAGCATGCACTTTCTGTAAATCGAGAACTTTTAAATCAATACGGAAGTGAGAAGCCCGAACTTGTAGCAGGATTATTAACTAAAAACATTGAACTTTATAAAAAATTATCAGATTCAGACGGTGAAAATAAAGCAACTCATGAACTTGTCCAATATTTTATTAAACATGCAGATGATCTTTCAAAAGAACAGGAAAAAATTTATAGCCAAACCAAAGGATATCTCTATGCAATTGCAACAGATCTGCATCAACGAGCACAAAGATCAAAAGATAAGCGGAGTTATTCTCGGTCAGCGGATTATTATGAGTACTATTTGCAAGCTTTTTTAGCAAAGCCCTCTACTGACAAGGAGATCCACGAGCGCTCTCAAGTTCGTGTATATCGATCGGATGCACTCTTAGCTTCAGAAAGGCATACTGAGGCACTGATAGAGCTAGAGCGTGTGTTAATTGATGAAGGTAATTTAAAATTTAGAAAAGAGGCAGGAACAACTTTATTGAATTTGCTTATTAAAAAAATAGACCAAAAATATACATTGGAGTTAGAAAAAAAGTTTATAAAAATTTCTGAAATTTTTGAAAAAATATTTCCACAAGATTCTTTGGTTCCAGAGCTCCGTTATAAAAAAGCACGCCTCATGGTTTTAAAATCAGGGCCATCTGGATTATCTGATGATGCACTAGGAGCTTTAGAGGAGCTTGTAGATAAATATCCCCAAAAACTAGAGTCTGTTCAAGCTGCGAAAGACTTGGTATCGGATGCATTAAAGAAAAAAAATAATAAAAGAGCTGCTGAGCTTTCAAGAAAGTTTCTGTCTAGCCAACCGATGAACCAGAAGTTTTTTGAATCTGTTTTAAACCGTACTTCATTTGAAACTGTCCAGGAATATGAAAAAGAAAAAGAGTATGAAAAAGCTGCACAGGAATATGAAAGCTTGTCTATGCAATCTAAGGACAAGGAGATTTCTTTTAAAGCAATCAACAATGCTGCAGTCAATTATGAAAAAGTTGGCAACTTTTTTCAGGCCTTTTCATTGTATGAAAAAATGTTATCCGATTATCCCTCTAGTGCTCAATTGTCGAAAGAAAACTTAAAAAGAATAGTCATCCACCTACTTTGGCAAAGTCGTTTTAAAGATGCAGCTACCTTGTATACAAAGCTAGGTAGAAGTCCAAAATTTTTATTTAAGGAGCGACTTAGTTTTCTACATACTGCATATTGGATTTATAAAGACATAGATGAGCGGGTGTTCTCAATTCAAACTGCTCAATTAGCATTAAAGATGCTTTGCCACAGCAGCACGGCTTATAATGAAGAAGAATGTCATGCCTTAACATTTGAGCTGGCACAGATTTATATTAAGCAATCTCAGTATCAAGAAGCATTAACTACCTTAAAAGAATATTTAAGGGTAGCGGGTAAGGGGGCACTCGTTGCACAAGCAAATTATGAAATGGCTCGCCTCTATAGTCATTTTCAAGAACATGAAAAAGCAAGAAAGTTTGATGAAAGTGCTACAAGGGCTAATATAAGGAATCAAAAACTCACTTCAGTTCTTTTAAAAGAAAGAAATTTTGCTGCCCATTCCGCATTTTTGCTTAGTGAGTTTTCTTTTATTGAATTCCAGAAAATAAAATTAGAGCTGCCCTCTCAAACTTTAAAATCCAGGACACAACAAAAGTTAAAACTTCTCGAAAAACTTGTTAAAAATTATCAAGGGGTTGTGTCTTATGAAGATGGGGAATGGGGTTTAGCTGCTTTAGAGCGCCTTTATGAAGCATTTTCTTCATTTTCAAGAGAACTTGAAAATGCGCCGTCACCTCCAGGTCTAGATCCTCAGAAGCTTGTTGAATATCATAAAGAGATTCAAAAAATTTCTAAGCCTATTATGGACCGTTCAGTAGATTATTTAAAACAAGGTTATCAAATTGGTACAAGACTTTTTGTTACAACACCAACTTTCCGCTCTTTAAGACAAAAAATTTCATTGATTAGAGCAAGAGAATATCCGCCCGCATATTTTTCATTGGATTGTGTTGGATTTGCAGAATGCAAATCCTCCGGTTCTGATAAGTTTGAATTAAAACTATTAGGAGTTGCGCAAAAAGCCCAACCCAAAGATTTAAGGCAGCTCGATCATGATTGGAGAAAAAGCTTAAAGGAAAGATTTTATCAAGATCCAAAAGCTATTAAAAATATTGTGCTCTGGAATGAATTTGGAAACTTAGAAGCTCTTTCTGGGCGCTTTGCATTGGCTAGATTATTTTATAGTGAAGCTTTAAGTTTAAATCCTAAGGACATAGTATCTTTGAATAATCTTGCCAGCCTATCTTTCCTAGAAGGGGATCCATTAAAAGCTTCTCAGCAGTTTCTTAAAGCAATAGATCTGAGTGAGCTACACAAAGATATAAAGTTTAATTTTTCAAAATTGCTTTTGCATTATCATCAGTTTGCGCGCGCAAAAGAAGTTTTAGTGAAACTTGCAAATTATTTAACAAAGGATTTTGAAATACAATCTGCATTTGCGGTTTCTCTTTTAGGTACTGGAGAACTTTTATTATCTGGTGCAAAATTGAAAGAAATAGATGCATCCTCTAGTAAGCTTTTCATACTTTGGTACAATTGGTGTGTGTGGGCTCTTTTAAGTGGAAATGCAGAACAAAAAGAGGATGCAAAGGAAATGCTGAAAGATATGCGTTCGGATTTAGTGGCTTTAGAAAAAAACCAAGTTGAGTTGGTTTTGAAGGCTATGCATGGCAAATAGATGCATTTTTAAAAAATTCTATATGTATTATATTGTAATGTTTGTTTTTCTTTTCCTTTATTGCTTACCAACTGTTTATGCAAGGCCAAGAAGAGTTGTACCGCAAACTATTTCTTCTCAAGAGCATAATGCCATAAAAGAAGAAGGTAAAACTGTAGTTTACAGAAAACGTAATATTGTTGAATTTGATGATTCACTCATTGAAGGAGAAGTTAAAAATCCAACTGAATTTTATTTTATTCATCGTCCTGAAGAAAAATTTAAAAATCTTATTTCAAGAAGAAAAAATTTTCATAAAGAAATGTTACGAGATTCAGTGATGCTAAGATAAGTGACAAAATATAATCTGAATATGGTGAGGATATGAGCGAGCAAATTGTTGTATTATCTGTAAAGAGTCAAAAATCAGCAGGGGAAAAGATTTTTAAGCTTCATAAAAAACGAGTTGTTTTTGGTTCTTCCACTTCTAGCGATGTATGTCTTGAGGATTCAGAAGTAAGCCCAATCCACGCGATTTTAGAAGTAAGTGGATTGGATGGTAGTCCTGTTATTTATGATCTTGCAAGTGATACAGGTACAAAACTCAATGGGAAGCCTATTGTGCAGGAAAATCTAAAAACTTCTGACCAAATTCAGGTAGGTCCTTATTTAATTTCTGTCCGTTTGCAGGCTTTTTCTGAGATTCCACAAGTACCAGAAACAATAAAAGAGTCTTTTGGCCAAAAACTTTTTGTAAGTGAAAAAGAGGATCTTGCTTCCTTGCTTTTAGAAGACGAATCTCAAGTCATTGATATTTTTGACCATAAGCCAGAACAAAAACAAAGCTTACAAGTCGTTATGTTCTATCATGATAGTATTTTAGATGTTGAACATTTTGTGAATAAAAAGCGTATTGTTATAGGTCCGGGCTCAAAAGAGGATTTTTGTGTCCCGTCTTTTTTGAGATCTGGGAAAAAAGGGCGATTTGAACTTGTGACAAAGGAAGGTGATGAGTACTACTTGCACCTGCATGAAAATATTAAAGGTATGATTAGTCAAGATGGTAAGGCAACGCCAGTTTCTGCAAAAACTTATCCATTAGGTCAAAAAGACTTTGCAAAAATTCAAATTCAAGATGTCAGTTTCTTTTTAAATTTCACACCAGCACCTCCGAAGTTAAAAACCTATCGACTTTTTGAAAGAGATCCACTTTTCTTAAAAATTTGGATATTATCTTTAGTGCTTACTGTATTTACTATTTTTAGTCTGAGTGTGATTCCAGTAAATCCTACAATTGAAATTGAGCAGTTACCTGAACGTCTAGCTACAATTATTTATGAACCAAGGTTTCTATCTATAGAAAAGCCCAAAGCACCTCCACAACAAAAGATCATGGAAATAGCGAAACCTATTCCTAAAGTAGAGACACCTAAAGTTATCAAAATTGAGCCAAAGCCAGTTACCTCACCTGCTCCACCAAAACCTGTTATTGCTGAAAAGCCAAAGCAGCAAACCAAGACTTCCCAAGCAAAAGCATCCGCACCTAAGCCACCACCAAAGACTAGTCCAAAACTTGCAGAGAAGAAACACTCTTCAGGGCAAGAAGGCCAAGGACAAAAGGCAAAAGGTCCGGAAGGCAGCCGAGGCCAGCCAAAAGCCCCACCTGCTAATACGCCACAATTAAAAGCTCAAAGACCAGGAGAAGCGCCTAAGTCTGCATCAACTGGTGGCTCACAAACCGGACGATCTGAAGTAAAGGATTTAGGAGTTGTAGATGTTTTTAAATCCCAAGAAGGCACATTAAGTAAATTATTGGCAGGGGGAAAAGAAGTCACCCAAGCTGCAAATAAGTTAGAGGGATATAGTGGTTTTACTTCACAAGGAGAAGGAGGGCTAGGAGAAGCAGGTGCAAAAGCAGGTGGCGGTGGGCAAAGTTTAGGATTGGGTGGTCTTTCTGATAAGGGTGTTGGTGGAGGTAAAAAGGGTGCAGGTCTAGGTGCTCTTGGGAGTGGTGGGCAAATTTTAGGTGGAAAAGGAAAGCTCATTATTGAAGGTGGAGGCTTGCCTGAACCCATTGTCTTAGGTGCTATTGATACAGATGCTATTGCAAGAGAAATTGCAAAGCACCGAGATGAAATTAAATATTGTTATGAAAAAGAAATTAATGCAGAAAATCCAAATTTAGCCGGTCGAGTAGGTATTCGGTTTGTTATTGGTGCAAGTGGAGCTGTATCTGCGTCAGGAGTAAGTAGTAGTTCACTAAAAAATACAAATGTAGAACAATGTGTAGTAGAGGTGATCCGTAGAATTCAGTTTCCTCCTGTTCGTGGGGGTGGAATTGCGGAAGTAACATATCCATTTTTATTTAAACCCGCTACAAAGTAGGAGAAATTTTTTGAGTTTAACACATCCACAAACCCATAGTTTTGTAAGCGTAGCTATTCCTATTGGAGTAAAAGTATTATTTTCAATTTTATGTGGAGGACTCATTGGATTAGAAAGAGAAATTAAAAATAAACCAGCAGGTATAAAAACAAATATTTTAATTTGTTTAGGTAGCGCTCTTTACACCATTATTTCAGTATATATTGCACAAGGATTTAGTGACACTGGATTTTATGGAGATCCTGCACGTATTGCAGCTCAAATTGTTCCAGGTATTGGTTTTATTGGGGCTGGAGCAATTATGCAGTCTAAGGCCACCATTCATGGATTAACAACTGCAGCAACCATTTGGGTAGTTGCTGCAATTGGGATGTGTATTGGTGCAGGCTATACAGTTGCAGGCTTGGTGTTTACCTTAACGGTGCTGTTTACCTTGTTAGCTATTAATAAATTAGAAGCAAAGTTTATTGGACGAACGGGACTACATGTTCTTGAAATTGTATTTGAAGATGACAAAGGTGAGGTCCGAGCAAATATCAACCAAGCGATTTCAAATAATGAGATATCTTTAGATGATTTTGATATTTCGCGTACAGAACAATATTTTGTTCTAAGAGTTCAGTACACGAATAACCAATCCGAACATAAAGATCTTATCAAAGACCTCTGGACCATTAAAGGTATTCGTGAGGTAAAGCAGATTTGATAAGAAAAAAGCTGTTAGTAGAAGGAGATGTACAAGGAGTTGGGTACAGAGCGGCATGCCTACGTGAAGCTCTTCGAATAGGAAAACTTTACGGTTGGGTTTGCAATTTACCTAATGGTGTTGTTGAAGTTGTTATGCAGGGAGACCCAATCGCTGTAGCAAAACTTATTCATTGGTGCCGGGAAGGGCCTCCTGCTGCAGAAGTAGAAAAAATTACAGAGTTACCATTGTCTAACGAAGAAAACATGGACTCAGAATTTTTTACATTTAAGATCAAACAATTTTAACGGAGAGAATTTTTAAATTCTTTTCCAGGTTTAAGTTTAGGAACTGTGGTAGCAGGAATTCGAATTTCTTTTCCTGTTTGAGGATTTCGTCCCAGACGCGCTTTCCTTTTAGATCGTGTAAAGGTTCCAAATCCTACTAATGTAACGCTATCACCTTTTTTAACAGCTTTTCTAATAAGTTCGAGGCTAGAATTCAGTACGGATTCTACGTTGGTCTTAGCAAGGGATGTGTTTTTTGCTACTTGTTCAACGAGCAGTGCTTTATTCATTTTTTTTCTCCTATAAAAAGTATTTATTTTGAATTGAGCGTTAAGGATTAATAGCTGGAAAGGCTTGTGTCAAGCATTTTTGGATTTTTTTGATTTTATATGTTTAAAGCTTTACACTAAGTAAGAAGTCCTTAAAAGGAGATTTTTCTTGACCACATCTTATCCTGTTAGAGCCTACCATATTGCTGAGAGATTAAAGCTACGCGAGGTGCGAGATAAGCTCGAATATAATCCAAAAGATTTTACAAATTATGAAATGGTTATTCCGGTACTAGGAGAGCAAGCTTACCTTTTTCTTTATAATTTTGGCTCCATAGTATTTTTCAATGTACCAGAGTCCGAAATTGAAACCCAAATGGCTCGCCTTTCTGAGTTTCGAACCCCATCCGATACGATGAGAACGAGTGATTCTTTTACCCTAGAGATTGTAGAGAATGCTCAAGATCGAGCACTATTTGATAAACTAGAAGTTCGTGCATTAACTTATGATCGTATTAAAATAGCTTGTGTTTTGCTGGCACAGAGCACGGCGCTTGAATACTATGAAATTTTAATTGAAAACCTTTTGGAGAAAACAAACCATTTTTCAAGGAGACTTGAAAAGCAAGGCAAGTTTCTTGAGGAAAGCGAAGACCTTATAAAATTTATTGGGATGTGCTTAAATACTCGCCAAGAAATTATTTCAAATCTTTATATAGTAGATAGCCCAGATGAGGTATGGGAGAATAGCGACCTTGAGCACTTGTTTTCAGATCTCAAATACATGCTAGATATCGAAGTGCGTTATCGAGCGTTAGAGCACAAGATTCAAATTATTCAAGAAAGTATTGAGGTTATTGTAGACTTATCAAAATCAAAACTCGAGCTTCGCTATGAAGTAGTCATTATTGCGTTAATTGCATTTGAAATATTGCTTTCTATATTTTTCTTTGTTTTTTTTAAAGTAGCTTAAGGTAAAATAAGATTAAGGGGGACATTTATGACAAAAGCAGATTTAATCAACGTTGTTTCAGAAAAAACAAAACTTCAACATAGGCAAGCTGAAACTCTTGTGAATATGGTTTTTGATCTTATGTCAGAAGCCCTAAAAAAAGATGATCGAATTGAAATTCGTGGTTTCGGAAGTTTTGTGAATCGAAGTTATGGTAGTTATAAGGGACGCAATCCCAAAACAGGAGAATCCGTGGAAGTACAGCCGAAGCGGGTGCCTTTTTTTAAAGTCGGAAAAGAGCTCAAAGAACTAGTTGATATTCATAGCCAACCCACTCAGCCAAATTCTCCGACTGCTTAATTTTTATAGATTGGCCAAAAAGAAGCAGGCAGATCCAACCATTTTTTTTGTGGATTGGTCCAATTGTGAGAACTGATAATTTGATCTAAATCGTAAGAGTTATAAGTTAACCAAAAAAGAGTTTTAGGTGGGGTTTTATTGTTTGATACGAATTTATGAAATCGATCCAATAAAAACTGCATCGCTTTTCCAGAATATGTAATATCTAAGGTGATATTTTCAGACTCTTTTAATAAATCTATTGTTTTGTATACTTCTGGTTTTGCGCTGCCATACTCAGGTTTGTAGTAACCACCTACATACTCAAAAGCAGTTTTACTTTTTTTAAACTTACATTTTGGAAGTTTTTTGCATTCTTCTCCTGAAAGGTGGCTTTTAATAAAATCATAAAGATCCTGAGCGTCTTCTTTTACGCCACTTTTTGTAACAAAAAGGGAGCCAGAGACATCGACTCCAACAATTTTTACTTTTTCCCAAGCACCAGCCAAGCAGCTTCCTACTAGAAGTCCTACTGTAGTGCCTTTAGAGCCTAAAGGTACTACAATTTGAGTTGGTAAATTTTCAAGCCCAACTTGTTCTACAAGTTCAAAAAAAGCATTCACATACCCTAGACTTCCAACTTCAGTGGAACCTCCAGGAGGTATATTATAAATTCCATTTTCAGGCATAAAATAACTTTGAAGCAAAAAATTTAAGATATCAAAACCCATGCTAGCAAGGTTGCTATGAAATCGCAGATTGGCTCCTATGGCATGAAAAGAGAGAAGCTTTTTTCTAACATTCTCCGTAATGGGTTGTGGGCCAAGTATTAAAGTAGTTTTTAGTCCATATTTTTTTACTGCAAGTGCAGTAGCTAAAGCATGATTGGACCCAAGCATTCCACTTGTAACAATATGTTTTGCTTTTTTTGAAAGGGCATCTGCAATTAAAAATTCAAGTTTTCGTGCTTTATTTCCACCCAAGGGTTGAGAAGAGTTGTCATCTCGCTTTATCCAAAGGAGTGGTTCAATAGGTGTTGGGAGTTGGTGCTCAGCATAAAGATTTTTTTGCAAACTAAGTAAAGTCTGTAAGGGAGTTTGCTCTGTTAGAAATTCGACTCTTGGTATTTTTTTTTCTAAGCTAGGGTATGCCTTAAAGAGTGGAAAAGAGTTTTGTCCAAAAACTTCAGAATAAAAAAATAGTGTTAAAAATTTTGCAGCAAAAAAAGCTTTCAAAGACATATAGATATAATAACATGGTTAGCATGTCGAGCAAAATATATCAATTCGACCAGGGTGTGAGAGTATTTTACGAAGCTAATTTTTTGCAAGGATGTAAAAAATGACGAGCAAAATATAATGAAAGTTTCCTTGTGCCAAATCAACACAACCGTTGGAGACTTTGATGGAAATTTAAAAAAAGTTTTAGATTTTATTAAAAAATCTAAATCTCAAAATGCTGACCTTATTGTTTTCCCAGAACTTTGTATATCTTCGTACCCACCTTTAGATTTATTGGATCGGCCTGCATTTTTAGAAAAAAATGAAAAAATATTAAGGATGCTTTGTGAAAGTGTTCTAGAAACTCCTGTTATAGTTGGAAGTATTATTAAAAATCTAAATTCTACTGGCAGAGCTATTCAAAATGCTGCTCTTGTTATCCAAAATAAAAAAATAATCCATGTGCAAGCAAAAAGATTATTACCTACTTATGATGTTTTTGATGAATTTCGTTATTTTGAAGCAGCTCAAAAATCAAGTGTTTGGAACTCTCCGTGGGGGCCTATTGGGTTTTGTGTGTGTGAGGACTCTTGGTTTGAAGAGCTTCATCAGGGGCGTTCAATTTATCATCAAGATCCAGCACAGGATCTTAAAGGTGTAAAACTTGTAATTAATATCAGTGCTTCTCCCTTTGAACTCAACAAGCACAAAAAAAGATATGAAATGCTGCAAGGGTTTGTCAGGAAGACAGGAGCTCCTCTTGTATATGTAAACCAAGTTGGAGCTAATGATGAGATTTTATTTGATGGTTCTAGCTTAGTTTTTTCTGAAAAAGGTGAAGTGATTGTTGAAATGCCTAGTTTTAAGGAAGAACTATCAGTGATTGATGTTTTTGAAAGTTCTACTCATCAAAAATATTTGGAAAAAAATGAAATTGAACTTTTATATCGCGGACTCATTACAGGGATTAAAGATTATTTTTATAAAACAGGTTTTAGAAAAGCTGTCCTAGGTCTTTCCGGTGGGATTGATTCGTCAGTCGTTGCATGTTTAGCATGCCAATCGCTAGGACCAGAAAATGTTCTAGGCATGTGTATCCCAAGCCAATTTACTTCTTCTCAAAGCTTAAAAGATGCACAAGATCTAGCACAGAACTTAGGGATAGAGTATCGAGTCCATTCCTTAAAGTTTATTTTTTCTGCACTTCTATTGGAACTGAAGTCTGCATTTGGAAATGCTCCTCAAGATGTAACAGAGGAGAATATTCAAGCTAGACTTAGAGCTACAATGCTCATGGCTTTAGCAAATAAAAGAAAAGCTTTGTTGCTTACAACGGGTAATAAGTCTGAGCTTGCAGTTGGTTATTGTACTACCTATGGAGATATGGCAGGTGCGCTTGCACCTCTTGGAGATGTTTATAAAACAAAAGTGTATATGCTTGCTCATTACATCAATTCACTAGCTGGAAGCTCATTGATTCCAGATTCCATTCTCACAAAACCACCAACAGCAGAACTGCGTGCTTCACAAACAGATGAAGAAAGCTTGGGCCCATATGCACAACTGGACTCTCTTTTAGAAGCGTATATTGAAGGATTAAAAGATGAAGAGGGACTTATAAAGCTTGGTTTTGAAGAGTCTTATATCCGTAAGATTTTAAATCTTGTTCATCAAGCAGAATTTAAGCGCTATCAAGCAGCACCAGTATTAAAGGTAACAAGCAAAGCTTTTGGATTAGGAAGGCGCGTACTCATTGGAGCTGCTCGTGGCGCACTCGACGGAGCGGCTGCTAAGTAAAGTTAAGTTTTATGCTGTTATTTTTTTACTCCAGGAGCAGATTTGTTTAGAGATGTTGGTGAACTTGCTGGTGCTCGCGCTGTTCCGCTTGTAGGTATGCTTGGCTTAGATTCAGCTACTTTTGGGCTTGCAGAAGCTTGAGACTTAGCTCCCTCAACAGTGCTTGGATTTGTTTTTTCCGCAACACTTTTTCCTTTTTCTGATTCATTGCCAGCTTGTTGCGTGTCATTATTTGGTGCAGCTTCCTCTGGTGGTAATTCATCTACAAAAGTCCAACTATCTGTTGGTGCATAGTTATCGCCTCCATAAGAACCTCCTGATCCATAGTTTTCTGCTTCAGGGGCTACATAGGGCGCTGTATAGCCTCGTGGCTGAATTCCTTGGTTTTGTTCACCCACTGAAGGTCTGCCTGAAGGACCTGATTCAGGATGGGTAAGGATTGAAGCAGGTGAGGGGAGTGCTGGTACTCCTAAAGATTGCTGTTGTGCTATAGCTAAAGAATAAAAAATCAATCCATAAACAAAAGAGATAACAATTCGTTTTGTCATATTTCACCCCACTTTTTCTATATATTATAAGCTGCTATGTTTTTTTGAACAACTGTGTCTTTTAAACCTAGTGAGCTGTTACCACTACTACGTTTAGTGGATCTTTTGTCTTGATACTTTGTCAATTTTTGCTCGAAAATCCTCACATACTGACGTGTATGCTCCGGTTTTTTCACAAAAATTTCCTCGTCTGAAGACAAAATCTCTCACTTGCCGCAGCAGTGTTACCTTGCTGTCCCAACTAAAAAATCCAAAAATATGTGTTTAAGGTATATGCCCACCATTGAAGAGGAAAATAATCTCTGCTTGCAGGATAGGAGGGCGGTCCTGTTTTAATAGTTAGTGCTAAATTCCAAGTTATTCCAGGTGCAATGGTTATATATTTCCAATGTAATCCTGCTGCCCCATGAAATTGCCATAGTCCACCGTGAAATGTCAGTGCGTTGGCGTGATCTTTATATTTTACATAGTTTAATCCAAATCTTCCAATTTGAACTAACCATGGAATTTGAAAATATTTAAAAATAAAGCCAGCGCCTGCTCCAGCGATGGACAACGATCCTCTTGCTGTAGGCTCTCTTTTTCTACCTACTTCCGACAAAGGATCTAGTGGGTTGCTTAAGGTGACTCCTGGCTGAAAAACTTTAACTGCACCGTAAGGGGTTACATAATAAGAGTACATGAGATCCAAGAATACATATTTTCCCATAGCACCAAGAGCGATTTCCCCACCTAGCGCTCCTCTTAAGGGAAGGTCCACGTTGAATCCAGGACGTAAAAATAAAAATTTACTGCGATAAGGAACAAACGTGGTGGAATCTGGAGATTTCACTGAAGCAGCGGGTCCAGTATACGTTGCACTAGCAAACACAAAGTCTATGAGCACGATAGAGAAAAATAAACCCTGCATTCCTATTCTCATAGGTTTTTTCATAAACTCTCTCCTGGAAATCGATCAATCCCCAGCATGTTTGCTAGCTGGAGTTTTAAATTATAATGTTGAAGTATAGCTGCTGTGAGGTTGAGTTCTCCAGCCCTTAATTGTTCAATAGCTGATTTAAATTCTAATCGGTTGATTGGTTTTTGGGATTGCAAGGCAGTTAAAACAGCATCAAAAACCTGAGATGCTTCTTTAAATATGAGTTCTGTATTTTGAATAGTTCTTTCTTGTTCTAAGATTTGAGTATGCAGGTTTCGAACTTGGATTTCACTTTGGTTTACAGTATTGCGTAAGTTTAATTCTGCTAGATCAACATCAAGTTCTGCAGCACGAAGGGCGCGTCCAAATAAAAATCCTCCATCTCCTAGAATGGGGATTGTAAAAGAAATCCCTGCGCTTAAATTATAATTTCCATTGGCAGAGCCTCCATTAAGAGTAGTATCTCGAACTTTAGTCGAAAGTAGAGGGCTAAAAGTATAGCCAAAAGTAATTCCAGTAAAAGAAATGATAGGCAAAGGCAGTGCATTTTTTTGAGCAATTTTGTATTCAAGTCGCCTTTGCTCGAGTGCTTTTTTAGCTTCCTTTAATGGTGGGCTATTATTTTTATAATGCTTTAAGGCTTCCTCTAAAGACAAAAGAAATTTTATGTATTTTATTCCAATGCTGACTTTATATGTGTATCCAATAGGGTCGCCTAAAACAAGGTTAAGTTCCCAAAGAGCTTGCGTATATGCTGTTTTACTTTGATCATGAATATTTTTTGCATTGAGAAGGTCAATTTCAGCAGAAGAAAGATCGCTCTGTGTCGCGCGCCCTAAAGGCATTCTACTTCTTACGAGTTCATATATGGCTTGTGCTGCATCCACAGATCTTTGAGAGGCGTCTAAAAGGTCCAGCCTTGTTTTAAAATTAAATACAGATTGGATCACTTGAAATCGTACGCTTCGTTCCACTTCTTTAATGGTTTGCCTCGACCGTTCAATTTCAAGTTTTGCAATATCAAAACGATCTTGATTTTTACCGAAATTATAAAGTGTATATTGTCCCATCGTTAGAGATACTTCAGAAGCTGGTGAGCCGTGGTCATACGTATAGCCTTTTCCACGAGGATCTAATGCATTCACACTTCCAGGAATTTGAGCAAGGGTATAAGCTGAGCTTGTATTGAAGGTTAGCGAAACACCGGGCAAATACATTTGTCTCCAAGCTTCATCATAACTAATATTATAGAGTTCCTGCTGAATTCTTCTTGCGACAATGGTTGGATTGTTTTGGAACGCTCGAGCAAGTGCTTTGCTCATCGTTAATTCTTCTGGTGCTTGTTTAGCAGGTGCTTCTGGAGCTTTAGTAATAGCAAAAGAGAGCGTACTGATGAAGCTCATGAGCACTAAATACACTAAGATCACTTGCATCAATTTTGATTATGAACAATTTATTTGATGTACACTATTAAAAAATTCATTTTTGAATTTTTAATGAATCCATCATTTCATTAAAGGCTTGTGCTACATCTTTAAAATCATCTTTTGGCCTGAGTTTTACACGTGCAGAAAGGTTTCCATTTTTTACTTCATAAAAAATGCGTTTAAAATGATAAAGCGGTCCAGCTGTTCTATGAGAATATATAAGACCTATGCAAGACACCAGTGATAAAAATAAAATGCTTCCAATAATCAGGAGTCCAACAATTTGATACATTTCCTTATAGAGTTGTTGTTTAGCTTCATCTGTCATGGGGCTAAGGTCCACTAAGATGGCATAATTTTCTTTTGTGAAAAAATAAAAGATAAAAGAGTATGAAAAAATTAAAATAAGACCTGTTAAGGTTACCCAAAAAATATACTTTCTTTGATAAGATGGATTAATCCAAAGATTTTTTACAGAGCGTTTGTAGGAAGGTTTATTTGATGGTGGTTTGTGTGAAGGTGGTTTGTTCGATATTAGATTGGACATGTTTTACATCCCATTTGATTCGTTTGTTGATTAAAAATAGTTCGTTCATTTTGAAATTTTTCAATTTTAGCTGTGAGTATCAAGATGTTAGAGGAAAGTTTTACTTTTTTTGAAATATCAGAAGGGCTAAGGGTAGCCAATACAGCACGATTTTTTACAAGAAGCCCACCCAGAGAAGCTTCTTCTTTTTTTGCAATTTGAATAGACTCTGCTAATTGTTTACATTTAATGCAATCTTGTGACTGGACTACAAATGACAATAGTAAGCTTGTGCAGAATAAAAACATAAACTTGAAATTTTTTTTTTGTTTCACTATAGAAGTATTTTACCAAAAAGTAAGAATATTAGATATACTTTTTCTCTTTGAGATAAGCTTGATATTTAGTGACCGCATCAAGTAATTCTGGTGTAGCTTGGAAAGCCTGGCTCAAAACTAAATCTGAAGCTTCAATTAAATACTCATGGGCAATTTCGTTTCTAAGTTCCCTTAGCTCTCGCCACCTTAGTGCGGATGGGATTACACCTCTTTTTTCCATTCTATTGAGTCGATCAATTGCTGTTCCTTCATCTTGCAGTTCCACTTGATCCAGGGTGCGAAAAGATTTTTGAAAAATAAAATCACAGAGTCTTGAAAAACGAGCAGTTAATGCTTCGCAGGACTCCCGTTCCTCTACCGAAAGGGATTTTGTATTTTTTTTCAAAATCACTTCTACTTTTTTGTAGGACTCTCTCAGGACTGCAGCAGCTGATTGCAATGTACCTAGTTGCTCCCCTAGGAGAGGTTTTTTTATTTTTTTTTCCATAATATGACTTTTTTTCTTTTTATAATCTTACCAAAGCTTTTTAGATCCACAACAGAATCATCTATTACAATGTCTATTTTTTGGTCTCCCAACCTGTCTTGAAACGCTATTCGCAATTTGTGTTTTATTTGCAGTAAGTTAAAGTCAAGTTTGTTAGATTTAATTTTGATATAAAGATCAATATCCCCACCTTTTGCCTTAAAATTTATGCGGGATCCAAAAAGAGAAATTTCTTCCCACTCAAAAAAGAGTTGGCTTGAGACCTCTTCAACAGCTTCTCTAATCTGCTGGCGCTCACGGTCTGTTAGTCTCACTAATTTCATTTGTTTGATTATATGAAAAATGTGAGCTCAAGTATAGGTGTGAATAATTTACAGTTCGAAGTAATCGAAAAATAAAATTTGACGCAGTGTAATAAATTTGAGAAGAAAGCAATATGCTATATATTTTTTTTACATTGCTTTTAGTGCAATATTCTTATGCTTCGGAGGATTTGAAGCTGGAGCTTTCCCTGGACGGGAAAGCGACAGGAGTCGAGGCAAAAGCCGAGCAGTACAAAGATGCAAATCCGGCGCAGTCCGAAGATCCTATTTTTGAAGCACAGGATTTGTCTATTAAGGTTCCATTTGGAGAAAACCTAAAAGCAGTTCTAGTTAAAATTACACCTGTTGATGAGATGAGTGCCAAAGTAGAGTCTAGCAATACAACTGCTCGCAGCTCTGCGCTCAACCCTTATTCCATTGAGCATGCCCATGATCCAGGTATTGGAGCAATGGGGACTTGGGGTATTCATTTACACTTTACATCTGCAAGAAAGCTTGCAGCTTCCTACGGTCTTATTATTGGAGATGCTTCTTGTAGCGGTGTGTTTTGTAGTTCAAAAGGTGTTCTGATCCAAGCAGAACTTAGCCCATCCTATGGTAAAGCAAGTTTAGGTTACGCAAAATTAGTAGGAATTGGAAAAGGCCATTTCATGGCTATTCCAGTTAACGGGATAGATATTAAAGCATCTATCCAGCGCTATTGGTGGGCTTCTGATAAAGAAGATAATACGTATGTTGGTATAGAGGGAGATTATACTTTCTTGCTCCTAAAATTTTCACTCGGTATTTTTAAGCGTCTTGCTGAATGGAGTGCTGATGAGAAACAAAAAGATTGGTTTATATCTTGGGGGGTGGGTTTTGGCTTTTAGAGTATTGACTACATATTTTTTCTTAAATTTTATTAATTTTAGTTTTGCTGATACCTATTTGCCAGTTGTTTCAAACTATGCAAAAGCATTGGAACAAAAAATTTGGGAAGATGTAGATAACGATGTGGTTCCTTCTGCTCTTCTTAAAAAAGTAGCAATCCAAACTCCCTCTAGAGCATATCTTGCACCTTATTCGGATGTATTTTTGCAAAATGAAAGAATCGTGGTGTGCTGGCATCTTTGTACAGATCCTCAAAATTTAAAAACAACACAAACTAAGGATGGAAACTTTGAGGTTTCACATAAAAATTCTTCTTATATTCGCCAGGCGACTGTCTACTATTGGATCAATCAGCTCTTTGATCGTCTAGAAATTTTAGGATATGTTCCCCAAAAGCCTTTGCTAGTTTACGTAGACAGAGATGTTGAAGACCCAGAAACAGGTTTGGATTTTAATAACAATGCTTTTTTTAATGATTTAGACTGGACCCTAAGTTTTCTTCCTGCTCAAGGGAGTTTGCTCCTGAAATGGTTTGCAGGGATGGATTTGCGTGCAAGCTCATATGATCCATCTGTTGCCATGCATGAGGCCATGCATTCTGTTTTCCAAGCACTGATTGGTAGAATTTTAAATCCTGAAGTGTACGGACTCCATGAGGCTTTTGCAGATTACTTTTCATTAACCACTATAGATTCAGCAAAAATGGGACTTGTCATGTTTAGTGGAAAAAATATTCGATCTGCAGATAAATTTATAACTTATAAAAAAGAAATGGAAGCCCATGATTTAGGCAATGTTGTTTTATCCGTATTGTGGAAAATTAGAGGTTTTTATCAGAATAAAAATCTTGCAGATAAAATTGCATTAGAAACCATTCAAGAGATTAGTAAAAACCCTTATGCAACTGCTGGAACAGTTGTGAGTGCATATATGGATGTACTCGATCGATTGGGAGGCATAGAACTCAATGCAGAACCTAAACTTCGTACAGGTGTATTTTTAGCTTGGATGAAATCACTCCTCACACCACAAAATGCAAATGTAGACCTTCAACTTTTAAAAGGACCTGTGAATTCTAAAAAATTTATGAGCACTAGCTTTACACTTCGTGTGCCAGATTGGATTGTAAGAAAATACGGTATATCCGCACAAGAAAGTATTGGGCTTACTCTGATTGAGAAACGGCAAAATCAAAAAAATGCTGATCTAGTTTGGTACTATGTTGGAGTTGAGTCGGACGTACCGGAGCATTTACGTGACGTAAATGCGACAAAGTATTTTGTTTCTCCTCTGTGGATTTTATATTCAAAGCAATTAAAAGCGATTCTTGCTGGATATGATTTGAGTTTAAATCCTGTTAATAAATCATCTTCTGTACTTTATGAAAGATTACTAAAATTAGGAGGAGCGTTTGAGCAATTCTTAGATTGGAGTGAAAATTTTGGAGAGCAAGCTAGAGATCTGTATACAAGAAAAGGATTGCTACATTTAATAGAAGAAACGAGCAAATGTCAGGAAAGCAATAGTTTTACTTCTATTAATGGTAGGCTAGTGCCATTAAAGGGTCACAAAGTACAAATCAAGGGGACTGTTTTAGCTTGGACTTTAGGTAGACTTTTAGGAGAAGAACTGGAGTACGGTCTTATTAAAATTAAAAAATATGATTCTGTTACGTTATATACAGTCCCGTCCACATCACTAAACGACCAAGTGTTACCTCAAGTTTTACCTGGAGAAAAAATAATAGGGTATGAATTAAAATATAAAACAGGTATAAAGATAAAAGTTTTAGTTCAAGGCATCGGAGAAGAACAGTAAAAATACACTCTTGCCCGAGCAAAAAGCATATGTTAATTTGTGACTTTATTAATAAACATAATAATATTTAATTGGGAGGAATAACAAGATAGCTGCATTACATAGTATTAGAGAAGTTGTCCGAATGAACGAACGCATTCATGTTTCGAAGGTTCGGGTTATAGATGAAATAGGTAAAATGGTTGGTATACTCCCAACGGGTGAGGCTATCCGAATGGCTAGAGACCGTGGGCTAGATCTCATTGAGATCTCTCCAAATGCAGATCCGCCAGTTTGCAAAATTTTAGAATATGGCAAGTTCATGTATGAAAAAAAGAAGCGTGAACATGATGCCAGAAAAAAACAAACTGTTATTAACGTTAAAGAAGTGCAGCTGAGACCCCAAACAGAAGAACATGATTTAGAATATAAATTTAAACATGTGCAACGGTTTTTAGAAAATGGAGATAAAGCGAAGGTATACGTTATGTTTCGAGGTAGAGAAATAGCTTATGTGGATCAAGGTCGCAAACTTCTCGATAAGCTTATTGACTTTGTGAAGGATTTAGCTGTAATTGAATCTCCTCCAAAGCTAGAAGGAAAGCGGTTAACAATGGTTTTAGCACCTGCGCCTTCGAGTAAATGAGAAAGAAGAAGTAAAATGCCAAAGATAAAAACAAAAAAATCAGTAGCAAAAAGGTTTAAGGTTACAGCTTCAGGCAGAGTGAAATATAAACGTGCCTTTAAGCGACATAATTTGGGTCATAGAAAAACAGCTAAGCGCAAGCTTCGACTGAGAAAAGGAAGCTATGTTCATCCAAGTTTTGTGAAGCATGTAACGATCAATTTACCGTATTCAAGTTAATTGATGACACATGCGAGTTTCCTAACGGTACTCGCAATTGACACAAAGGAGTAAAAAATGGCAAGGGCTAAACGTGGCACAAAAGCACGAAAGCGAAGGAAAAAAGTTTTAAATTTTGCTGAAGGCTTTGTTTATCGCAGGAAAAATACTATCCGACGAGGCGCTGAAGCAGTAGATCGAGCATCTGTATATGCATATCGAGATAGAAAAGCTAAAAAAAGAGATTTTAGACAGCTATGGGTTACCCGCATTGGAGCAGCAGCAGCTACTCTTGGATTAAATTACAGCACTTTAATTTCAAAATTAAAGAAAGCAAACATCAAATTGGATAGAAAAGTATTGGCAGATTTAGCAGTCAAAGACCCCGGAGCCTTTGCAGCAGTAGTGAAGCAAGCAACTGTATAATATTGAGTGGACTTATACGAAAAAATCCAAAAAATTGAAGGTGAGTGTTTAAGAGCTATTGAAAAATGCTCACAAGAAAGTGAACTACTAGAAGTTCATAATCTGTTTTTCTCAAAAAAAGGACTCTTAAGCGAAGCCCTCTCAGGTTTAAGAGAAATACTCCCAGCCGACAGGCCTCGTATTGGTGCGCTAGCCAATGCAACTAAAATAAAATTAGAACAAGCTTATCAACAAAAACAAAGGCATTTTGAAACACAAGCATTAGATATAAAGCTCAAATCAGATTCTATAGACATGAGTTTGCCCTCTAGAAAAATCCCATTTGGATCTCTCCACCCAGTTACTTTAGTCATGCAAGAAGTAATCTCAATTTTTAAACGCCTGTGTTTTGAAGTAGCAACGGGTCCAGAAGTAGAAAAGGAGTTTTATAATTTTGATGCGCTCAATATGCCTGAAGACCATCCAGCTAGAGATATGCAAGATACATTTTATATTCATGCATCAAAAGGAGTTTTGTTAAGAACCCATACTTCACCAGTGCAAATCCGTACTATGCTCAGCAAAAAACAACCTCCTGTTCGTATTATTTCACCCGGAGCTACTTTTCGCAGTGACTTTGATCTCACTCATTCTCCCATGTTTCATCAAGTGGAGGGTCTTTATGTGGATGAGTGTGTAAGTTTTGCTGAACTCAAGGGTTGTCTTTTATTTTTTGTACAACAGATGTTTGGTCCACAAACAAAAGTGCGTTTTCGTCCTAGCTTTTTTCCTTTTGTAGAGCCTGGAGCAGAAGTAGATATTACCTGTGTGATCTGTAAAGGACAGGGTTGTAGAGTTTGTAAACAATCTGGGTGGCTTGAAATTTTAGGTGCAGGGATGGTTCATCCAAAAGTTTTTGAAGCTGTACAATACGATCCCAAAAAAACAACTGGTTTTGCTTTTGGGATGGGCATTGAGCGTATTGCCATGCTAAAGTTTGGCATTCCTGATTTAAGAATGTTTTTTGAAAATGATATTCGCTTTTTAAAACAATTTGGAGTTTAAATTTGAAGATCAGCTTAAATTGGCTGTCTGATTACATTGATATTGAGCCCTTTCAAAAGGACCTCAAGGTTTATTTAGAAAAATTAGCTTTACGAGGACTAGAGGTAGAAAGTGTCCACTATTTATCAAAGGGTTTTGAAAAAGTTATTATTGGGCAGATTTTAACCAAAGAAAAACATCCGCAAGCAGATAGATTATCTATTTGTACTGTGTCTACAGGTAATGAAAATTTACAAATTGTGTGTGGGGCTCAAAATATGAAGCCTCAAGATAAAGTTGCATTATCTTTAATTGGTGCTGTCCTTCCAAATGGAGTAAAAATAGAAAAAAATAAAATTCGTGGAATTGAGTCTTTTGGAATGTTGTGTTCAGAAGTAGAATTGGGGCTTGCAGAAAAAAGTGATGGGATTTTAATTTTATCTCAAGATGCTCCAGTTGGTAAGCCGCTTGCGCCTTATTTAGATCGTGATGATATTGTTTTGGAGTTTAATATCACTCCCAACCGTGGTGATTTGTTGTCTTATATAGGAGTTGCAAGAGAAGTAGCTCCAATGTTTGGTCAAACCTTAAAACTACCTTCATTTAAAAGCTCCAGTGGGCTTTGGGTGGACGCTCGACACGTTTCCGCTCCAGGCGTAAAAGCTCCGGTTAATGTTACTCTCCATAATCCAATAAACCAGCCAGACCTTTGTCTGCAGTACCATGGACTTTATATCGAAGGGATTAAGATTGCTCCTTCTCCCATGTGGTTACAAAAAAAATTAAAGGCAGTTGGATTGCGCCCCATTAATAACATTGTTGATATTACAAATTTTGTTCTCTTGGAATGGGGTACTCCTTTACATGCTTTTGATTATGAAAAAATTAAGCAAGGTGAAATCCATGTGCGATTGGCAAAGAATGGGGAAAAGCTTCCTCTTTTAGATGGTTCCACAGTAGCGCTTACCGAACAAGATCTTGTGATTGCCGATGCCCAAAAGCCCGTAGCACTTGCAGGTGTGATGGGTGGTGCAAATTCTGAAGTGTCCAATGAAACAACATCTATTTTGCTAGAGGCAGCGCAGTTTGATCCATCAACAATAAGAAAAACAGCTAAGCGACACCAAAAACAAACAGACTCGTCTTATCGTTTTGAAAGGCAAGTGGATGCAAGAGCTGTTGAAAAAGCTTCTGAAAGAGCTGCTAGTCTCATTGCTGAATATGCTGGTGGTCGCATATTTAGCGGGGCCGTTAGTCAGTTTTCTCCTTTAGGTGAGAAAAAAGCTAAGGGAATTCCAAATAAAGTATCTTTTTTGAAAACATGTTTAGATCAATTTGTTGGAGAAAAAATCCCAACTGAGTTTATTCAAAAAGAATTGCCACTCATTGGTTTTGAGACAAGGATAGATGGGGATCCGATTGCCACAAGTGTACCTAGCTATAGACCCGATGTCACTTGCCCCGAAGAAGTATATGAAGAAGTTTTGCGTGTTTGGGGTTATGAGAAAATATCACCACAAATACCTGCTTTGAAATTCATTCAGGAACCTAATGTAGATACTGAATGGAAAGAAAAAAACATTTGGAAAATTAAACAAGCGCTTGTAGCCCAAGGGTTTTCAGAAGCAATTAACTTTGCTTTCACTTCTGAAGCCAAAAATCAAAATTGGATTTTATATGAGACCCCTACAATAGAAATTGAGAATCCCATTAATGAAGAATTAAAAGTACTAAAGACCTCTCTTATTGGAGGACTTTTTGAAAGTTTTTTAATTGCATGCCATCATCAGCAACAAAACGTAAGGCTTTTTGAAGTGCGTACAACATATGTTAAGGATGAATCAAAAGAAACTGGTGTTTGTGAAAAAATTAAAGTTGCTGGGATATTATCCGGTAGAAGTTATAGCGCTTCTTTAGCAGCGCGTGATCGTGGTTTAGATTTTTTTGATGTTAAAGGCATTGTAGAAAGTTTTTTAGATGCAATGAAATGTAGAAGATTACAATATCGAGTTCTTGAAAAAAATATTGGATGGGTTCATCCGGCACAAGCAGCTCAAGTGATTTTAGGAAAAAATCAAGCAGGAATAGTTGCGAGACTTCATCCTCAATTTGAAGCGGATAATAAATTCAAAATGCCTGTTTTTATTTTTGAAGTAGATATTGAAAGTGTTCTAGATATTGCTAAACGAGAGTTTAAATTTGCTTCCCTGTCTAAATTTCCAAAAGCTCCTCGAGAGTTTTCACTTTTAGTTCCTAAAAATCTTGATGCTGAAGAAGTTATGGCAACAATACAAAAGCTTGGGAAGCCCCTCATAGAAGAAGTGCATGTGATTGATGTCTATACAGGTGATAAAATTCCACAAGATTTGAGGAGTATATCTGTGTCTTTTATTTTAGGAGATCCCAATCGTACATTAGAGGAAAAAGAAATTGATACATTGACATCTAAAATATTAGATGGGTTGAATAAGGAACACTGCATTAAGTTGCGAACTTAATAAGTTTTTATTAAAAAAATGTTTTGCGTTTTTCCCAGGTCTTTGTATCATTTTACTCAAGAGGTCATAAAATATGACAACAATGACAAAAGCAGATATCGTTGAAGTGATTTACCAAAGAATAGGTTATTCCAAAAAAGAAGCAGCAGATGTAGTTGAGCTGATCTTTGATACCATTAAGGACACCTTATCTAAAGGTGAAAAAATTAAGATTAGTGGTTTTGGAAATTTTGTAGTTCGAGAGAAAAAAGCACGCACAGGCCGCAACCCTCAAACAGGAGAGTCTATTACAATTTCGAAAAGACGGGTCCTTACATTTAAACCATCTCAAGTATTAAGAGAAGAAGTGAGTAGCGCCTTAAGTGGTAAGGAACCAGCAAGTTTGTGATTAAGGAACTTCAAAGTTCAACTCATATTCCTGATCGCATGTTTTTTAAAATTGGAGAAGTTGCTGAAATTGTGGGGGTGAAGGCTTATGTCCTTCGTTATTGGGAAACAGAATTTTCGTTTTTAGTTCCACAAAAAGGCCAAGGTGATCAAAGAAAATACACGCGTTCAGAAGTTGAAAAAAATCTTCTTGTAAAGCATTTGCTCTATGTAAAACGGTTTTCTATAGAAGGTGCAAAAAAGTATCTTTCAGAATTACGTAAAGAAGGTCGCTTATCACAGGAGCAAAAACTAAAATATTCTTTGGATTGTGAAAAGGTGTATGAAGTAAAAAAACACCTGCATGCTCTTCTTGATCTCTGTGCAATTGAAAATTAAGAGCCCATCTGAAAAGTTTTTTATTTCGAAATTTCTGCTGCTGCAAATTCGTTAAAGAAATTTTGGTTGGATCAGCCAAGCTTTTTCTTTTGCAATATCCATGAGAGGTTTTTTCCCACGATCAATAACAAGTCTTGGTCCTGAACCTAAAAGGAGCATCTCAATATCAGTGTTGCTATCGCCTGCAGCAAAAACAGGGGTTTTACCAATATCTTTTAAAATAGCATCAGCCTTACCTTTTCGATAGGTCAGACGTAAAATTTTAGAAGTAAGTCGTTGCTTTTTGTCTACATCAAGTAAAATTCCAAGCACACGATTTGCATGAACGCCTACTTTTTTAGCTGCAACTTCTACAATCCACTGTGTGCTTGCAGATACAACCCAAACATCAAATCCAGCATTTTGAAATTTTAGAACGAGTTCTTTCATTTCAGGATAGTAACGAATGCCTTGATTCACAGTAAGTTTTTTGGGATCGTGTTCATCTAATTGAATCGTTTCTTTTCCAATGGGTTGTTTGAGCTCTAAATCTAGAGTTGCTTCGGTAGCTTTTTTAACATCGGGGGTGGTCAACCCTGTCATGATTTGAGCAACCCATCCATAGCACACTTCATCCCCCTTTTTTTCACAAAGATCCCAATAGCTTTGAAGCATTTTTTTGCGATAATTTAAAAACATTTTATGTGAGCGTAGATTTTTTTTAGAAACTTTCTTTAAAGCAGTGACATCCTTTTTTAAATTTTTCTCTGGGATAAGTTTCCAGAAGTCTTCATTAAAGGAGAAACCCATATTATTAACTAAATACATAAAAGTTGCTTCTCCAATATCGTTTAAGGTCATGGTGTTGTCCCAGTCGAGCGTGACGACAGGAGGTTTTTTAGGATTATAATTGGGGCTCGTTTTACCATGCTCTTCAATGAGCTTATCGATAGCATGCTTTATCTCAGGGACCCAGCCTTGAGCTCCTAAATTTACTGAAAATAAAAAAATACAAAAACAAACAAGATTTTTTAACATGTTTCTTTTATACTGAAATTACCTTATCAATGAAAGCATTTCTTTTAATTCTATTATTGTTTTTTACATTAAGTACTTTAAAAGGGTATGCTGCACCTCACTCCCTGCCATCTTCCTTAGCACGTGAGGTGTTATCAGAATCGCTTCCAAATGCACACGCTCCTGAGATCTTTACTGAAGAGGACTTTAAGCTTGTATGGGAGCAGGAACCTCTTTTTGGATTAGAAGCAGTTTTAATTCCTGAATCTATAGAGTGGGTCAGAGCTACTGATGTTTTAGTAATTCCTAGAGCTAAACTAAAAATTAAAGTAAAAGGTATTGAAAATGGAAAGGCTTCTCACCGCGGATTTTCTCAGGTTTTTTCTGTTTCCAATGGAAACGCCACTACAGAAATCCTGATTGCTCTTATTTCAGGTGAAAAAATTGAGGTCGCGATAGATAAACCCGGACATAAAATAATTCATAACACTCTTCGAATCCAATTTTCTCCAAAAATCTACTCCGAGAATAGAGTATATTATGATACGAGTTGCTCGCCGTATGGATTAAAAGTAGAGCAGGGGACACTTGAATCAAACCAGTGGATGTATTTAAGTTGTCGAATGGTTTTAAATAAAGTAGCTGGGCAGCTCAAGCAATCTATAGAGCTTTATTTGTATTGGGATAATGCTCCTGCAAATGTGTTTTTAAATAATTTAGAAACTTCACCTACTCAATATCCTCTCTGGGTGATCCCATTACAAAATGAGCCAAAAAAAATAAGCCTCAGTCAAAAAACCAGGTCTTTGGTACTTTCCTATTTTGTTCCAGAGAAATTTAAGAAAGCATTTATTGGATTAGGAATTGGCCCTTATGAGTATCTTTATTTTGGAGAAGGACAAAATTTGATTACTTATGCACCAGTGCTTACACTTTATGGTTCTTATTTCCTATCTGAAACAAGTCGTATTGTGGGTTTTGATGCAACAGCGTTTCACAGTTTGTATTATACAGATTTTGGAATTTATTATTATTCAGAGCAAGCAAAGTTTTTTGATCGGAAGGCTTCTTTAAATTTTCTTCTAGGTGGACATGCCGTGCTTTTCAAGGCTCGTGGTCAAGCCTTATTTCGACCTGGTGCTCCTCAGGGATTTGAATTTATTTGGAAAGATTCTTTAAAGAGGTCATATAATATGTCATTAGGAGCTTTTATTTTTCCTCAAATTAATGACAAAGCTTATTATAATTTTTGGTGGCGGTGGGGTACTGCTGGGTTATTTGTTGAGCTGAACTATATTGCATGGCTTGAAAAGGCAATCAATGACCGTGTTTTTTCCCGAAGTATTGGAATTGCTATTGGATTCCCACTGGCACGGTTTCTTTAAAAAATGAAGAAGTATATACGGGTTGGACCCATGCTTGTTTTCCAGAACTGCTTTCAATTTTAGCTCGTACGTAGCCTTCTTCACCTTTTAAAACATAAAAACTTTGTGTTCCCTTTACTTGAGAGAGAATTTTTCCACCTCTTCCAACAAACGTTGTTGTATAAGTTTCATGTGGGTTCGCTACGATGTTTATTCCCATTACTTGATCTTTCACAAGAATGTAATCTAACTCCACTCCTGTACTGGAATAAAACCTGCCAGCATGAAGTGCTTCACAAATTTTTTCTGGATTAAGTTCTTCAGAAGCAACTTGAACCCAACCTTTCCCAGGGCGTCTTGGTTCGTAGCCTGGATCTCGCCACAAATCGTGCATATCATCACTAGCAATCCCATAGTACAGCGCACTTGCTGTTAACAGTTTATCCCAAAGTACCTCTGTAGAAAGATGCTTTGAGTTTCCTTCATTGAAAACGTGCGGGTGTTGATTGGCAACTTCAAGGAGTTGTGCCCCAGAAGTATATACAATGTCGTCAAATCTTAGAGCCCATCCAAAATTTGGATGATTAATTTGGGCGATTGCCCCTTGTGAAAGGATTTCAGTGATAGCTTGTCTAAGGGCTGTTTTCACTGGACTAACATGATTTTTTGGAATGCTTTCTTGCGCACATAGGGCATTCACATGTACAGGGACTTTCTTGGGCTGGTCTTCACTTTCCTTGTCACTTGAAAAAGAAACTTCCTCTCCATTTATAAACTGGAAATTTTCATTTTGAATTTTTTTATATTTTTTTTGTTGGATTATATTGTGGTCGGTTAGAACAACAAAATTGTACTCATGTTCTTTATACCATTTTAATACTTCAGAAGGTGGGCTGTCTCCATCGCTTCGATTTGTATGGGTGTGTGTGTTGCCTTTATAAAAACTTGTATAGCTAAACTCTAATTCAAAACTTTCAATTGGTTGAAACAAAAGAAGTGCATAAAGCCAGTTCATTTTTTAACCCCTCCCGAATCTTGTAACAATGACGTGGTTAACATACGATGTCTAAAAAGGCAAAACGAATGAAAAAATATTGGGTACTGCTCATTTTTTTTATCTTAGCTTGTTTGTCTATAAAATTTGATAAACCAGCTTCAGACTGGTTGCATTGGACTTTACAGCCATGGGATTTTTGGCTGCAAAAAATAACTTGGTTAGGAGATGGGAAGTTTTTAACTCCAGTGTTACTAGTAAGCACTTTTATTTTGTGGTGGTTTCGTAAGACTTGGAAAGATTTGTGGTGGATTCCACTTACGACAACTTTAAGTTACTTGGTGTCTACTGGTTGTGTAAATGGTATGAAACGGATTATGGGAAGACCACGACCTTATTTAGAGTGGGATTTCCGCTTTACAAATCTTGATTTTACAACTTTTTATTGGCTGAGTATGCACAGTGAATACCATAGTTTTCCTTCAGGTCATGCTGCAGCTATTTTTTCCGTTGCATGGTTTTTAGTGCGAGCATATAAACAAAAAAAAATTCAAGGACTTGTTTTAAGTATTGCAGTTTTAGTTGCACTAAGTCGTGTTGCACTTGCTAAACATTTTTTTGCAGATGTAGTTGCAGGAGCAGTAGTAGGGATTTTTTTCTCAGAATTAGCATTTACTTTTTTTTTAAAAATTAAAATTAAAAAGAACCACTCAATCCAACAAAAGTTCTAAGTGCACCTTCTAGTTTATTTTTTGGATCTTCTGCGTCGTGATCTAAGGTCCCATCCAGCTCGATGTAAGGTTTTAGATTTTTAAATTTTCCGGGAAGTCTGCGATAAGCAAGGATTTTACCATCCACCTTTGTATAGCTTTCTGGAACTAAGGCTTCTTGTTCTAATCCAATTTGTAAAACTCCTCCCCAGTTATTTTTTTCTAATGTGTATTTTAATGCAGCATAAATACCACCAATATTTCTAGAGGATGCCATTTGGTTTATTGGTTCGTTAATTTCGGAGCGTGGCTTCTTAGGTGGCTGAATATTGTTTTGTGGAAATTCATTGTAATCTATGTTTTCAAATACAACATCTGCAATGACTTCTAGCATTTGTTTTAACTGAGCTTGATCTACATTTTTATCGAGCAGTCGCAAGTACACACCTAAAATTGTAAAACGAAATTTAAAGTCTTCATTGCTCATCGTGTCTCTTAAGAAAGCTAAAGTTCCTATGGGTAGACGTGCTTTTAAGTTTTCTGATCCCCACATTGTGGCTGTGTTAATGTTTACTTTTGACCATTCCTGACCTTGACTGGATCCTGTATTATTAAAAAGTTCTAAACCCAACTCTCCATAAATCATCATGGTACGTTTATCATTTTGATAACCTAGTTTTAATCCGCCACCTAAAGCAGTTCCATTGTCTTTATCTGAACCTAAAGGGATAACTCTTCCATATTGTGCATTTCCATCAATGACCCAATTTGAGTCTGAATTAAAAATATTGTCGTCGTTATCCAGCGCATAGGAATTTGAAGCTATAAGAAGAAGCAAGGTTATGAAGTTTTTAAGCATTTGACGCCTCCTAATTGTGGTTTAAGCAATCTGTATTTATCACAAAATGCAGTATTTTACAATATGCGTCATAATTTAAGTTATATAATTTAAGATAACGGTGCAGAATCTGTTTGCTTTAAAAGCAAGATGAATCCTAAGACCATGAGTGTGGAAGGCACTAAAAGCAACCGATCTAAAGTGACTTGAACTAGCCATTGTGTATCATGAGGTAAGAGGATCAATACAATTAAAGAGATAATAACTAGACACAGAGAAAGCCAAGCACAAGCTTTAGCGGGCCAGCTGAAAGTCCTCTGACGGATTTTCAGCCATACAGCAAATACCGTAAAGGCTAGTATGGCAAAAAAACCGTCCCAAATTCCAAAGCGAGTTCCTGTGTAGCCAGGGTTTGATAACATGACAGGAATACCTTTAAAAATATCTAAAAGTCTCGGGAAAAAGTCTTGCCATAGGTGATCTAAAACAAACGGATCGGAGCTTTGAACTTGAGTGAGTATAAGCCAAAGACGATGCATGAGGGTTGGAACAAGAAAAAGAAGTAGAAAAAATCTCCGGTAAAAAACACGACCTTCTAGTACTGGGCACAATAAGCCAAGGACAATAGCCATCAACCCAGCAATTAAAATTCCTTCTACTTTGAGAAGTGAAAGAACCATAAGAGCTATAGTGCAGACCCAGCGATAAGAAGGCACGAAGTAACTTAAAAGAGCAATCCAAGTAAAAATAAGAACAAACCCATCCACATAAGCTCCTCCAGTGAGGTTCTCAGTGAGAAAGAATAGCCACAGGGTAAGGCCACTCCCACAAAAACGTCCTAGTACTTTTCTTGAAAAAAACCAAACTAAGCCTAATGAGGCACCATAGAGAATAGGAATGGCTAAAGCTGCCATGTGCTCGTTGTAAACTCCACCAAAGGATGAAAAATGAGACAACCAGGCTGGAAAAAGTAAAGGGTAATCTGGGTGTGAAAAAAGCATTTCAGGATTCAGGGCATCACCTTTAGAAAGCATTCCATGGAAAAAAATCTTTTTAGCATTGAAAAGCCAAACCGATCTGCCATCCCATAGCACTATGGGGAATATCATTATTTTCAAAAAGGAAAAAAACAACAACACAAGGAACACAACGAATTCTGATTGTGGATAATACATCTTTTGTAAGGATAATGTTTTTTTCCAGAATGGTGCCAAAAGTACGCAAGTAGCTACTCCAACATAAAGTAAAACATGCCAAGGCAATTGAAATTGAACCCAGCTCATAACACTTGCTGTAAGGCCGATAAAAAGAGCACCCAGAATAATACTGATCGCTATGGTGAAATAATGCTCAGTGTTCCTAGACTTTCTTTGTATAAACCAAAGAAAAAGTCCCCCATAACCTAATATGGATAGAATCGGGAGTAAAAAGCCTATCCATGAAAAGCGATACTGGTTTTGTGTGTCCACGGTGGGTGTCCGTGTTGTTATTTTCCATGGTGGTGGTGCTTGGCTTAAGAGATACACGCTTTCTGATCCACGAAGTTTTACAAGCTCAACTGCATTTTTAGGAGCAATGCTTTGAGCAGTGCTAATCTCTAAAAGATAGGGGGCATTTCGGTCCATCAATCTTGGATATAAGCCTTCAGTAAAACGTTGGTGTAAAAATTCGTTTTTTAAAATAGAGGGGCTTAAAGAAATTTTCGCATCAACATCTAGCCAGAGGTCGAGTTGTTTTCCAATCTCATCTATCGGGATGCCCATAAAAGCGTATTGAATTCTTTTTTGTTCATAATTTAGACCATCACGTCTAAAAGTCCTGGACAAATTAAACCAATACATTGTGAAAAAAATGGAGTGCAACAAAAGTACAGCCACGATCAAACGAGCAATAAAATGCATTTTAGGATTAGGTTAGCACTTTTTCAAAAAAAAACCGCTCTTTTATCATGGTCCAAAGTACAGAGAAAACGTGATAAGGTCGGATCTTTTTGCCCTCATCATAAGTCCTGCCATGATAAGAAATGGAAACTTCGTAGTGCTTTGGATTCTTTTTTATGCATTTGGATAAAATTTCTGCATGTTGCTCCCATCCCTTTGCTTTTAATGCATTGTGATCAATAAGGCTTTTTCGATATACAAGATAACAACTATAAACGTCAGTAAATGTAGTTCTAAAAAGCAAATTAAACACAGCTGTTAAAAACTGGTTTCCTAATTTGTTTACCCAGTAAGAACTTTGAACGTGTGAGGATTCAAGCATGCGACTACCCACTACAAGATCGGCTCCGTGCTGCAAAATGGGTTTCAAGAGTTGCTCGTAATCCGCAGGGTTGTACTCTAAGTCAGCATCTTGAAAAAGCACATATTCCCCAATTGCACATTCTAAACCTGCCTTCACAGCAGCACCTTTACCTTGATTTAAAGGCAAACACACAAGCTTGGAATATAGATCCGGTTTTGATTGAAGTAATGGTACGCTCTGGTCTTTTGAGCCATCATCCACAACGATCACTTCAAAGCTGACAGCTGAAATTTTTTGTTTTTGAACTTGTTCTAAAACTTTTATAACAGTTTTTTCTTCATTGTAAACCGGCACAATAATGCTGACTTGGATCACGCAGCCTCCTTTTTTCTTACTGCTGTACTGGATTGAGCTAAAATGTGTGTTGGAAGCACAAGATTTATCCCTTGTCCCATAGAATGCTCATAGCGAAGTGCAGAACGTCCTTTAGGATAAGGAATTTTCAACTTTTCCCGGACTGATTTTTCAATCCAATCCCGACACTGGACTATTTCTTTAGCTTTAAGAAAATCAGTAAATACAAAGGATTGATAACCACCCAAAGGATCACCTTTGTAGTAATCTGCTACTTGAAGATAGTCCACATTATAAGCATGAAGTTTATCGTTTGTTTTTTTACAAGTGTATGTCCATACATCTGGAAGTTGTGGATGAGGTAATGCTTCATCGTAGTAGGGTGTACCAGGATAAGTTGTGATGATTGAGCAATCAAACTCTTCTGGTTGTACTTCCAAGAGCCATTTCTGGGTTTGCTCCACAGTTTCCTTAGATTCACCGGGATGACCAATGGACATCAGTGCTTTTACTTTCAGTCCAGCATTCTTAGCTAGCTCTACAACACGACTGTTATCTTCATAAGTGGATTTTTTGTTCATATTCTCAAGCATTCTTGAGCTACCAGATTCAAAGCCACACAAGATCCAACGAAAGCCTGCACGATACATGGCTTGAGCTTGTTCTTGTGTGAAAAGTTGTGCCTTGATAAAACCTCGAAAATGAAATTTTACCTTTAGCTCTTTTTGTAAACAAGCTAACTTATCCAAAAGTTCAATAAAGCCTTTGTTGACATTAAGTTCATCGTCATAAAACATAAATCCGGTGTAGCCATAAGTTTGGTAAAGAAAACGTACTTCTGAAACAATGGATCCAGCAGATCGCATGCGGATCATGCGCAAGGACTTGGAGTTTCGGCCACCACAAAAGCCACATTCAAAAGGACAACCCAGCTGTGCAATCAAGCTTGTACTATTTTGTGCTTCGATTTTGTAGCAATATGTAGACAGGTCTACTAGATGCCGCGCAGGATAGGGTGTGTTCTCATAAGCTGCATTGGTCATAAAAAAACGTCCATTAGGATCGTCTCCATCTACAAGCTTTGAACATCCTGTCTGTAAAGCTTGAAAAACTGCATATTCCCCATCTCCACTAACCAGCACATCTGCTATATTTTTAAGTTTTTGAAATGCTTCATGAGCTCTAGAAATACGCCCTGCTTTTTGCTCCAGCTTCACAGCGGAATGCGTGAGTGTTACATGAGGTCCGCCCAGGATAATTTTCATACCAGGCTTAACTTTACGAATGGTTGTAACAATTTGTGTTACTGCAGGCATTTGAGGGGTTGTAGCAGTAATGCCAATAATTTTTGATGTCATATTACTTAAATAACTATTTAATGCCTCAATATAATTTTCAATTCCTGCTAAATTTAGGTGATCTACAAAGATGCCAGCTCTTTCTAGCATGGCGCCTACTTTTAAAATCCCCAAGCTAACAAAAATTCTTTCATCTAATAAAAAGACAGATGGTGGGGTAATTAGCGTCACCTGATCTGGAAGATCTTTAGAATAGGTAAATAATGCCTCGTTCATGGAAGCAGTACGGTCCATAAAAAAGTGTCCTTTTCTATGTATTGTCGGCTAAAAAAATTCAAAGGTTGAGGCAACATGTGCTGAAAAATTACAAACATGACGAACACGACGAATAAAACACGACTAACACGACGACTTTTTACAAATGACTTCAAACCGTTTCAGCACTTCTTATGGCAAACAAATACGATTGGTGAGAGGCTTGTCGGTGAAGGCTGCCCAGCCTTTCATGTTTTGGACTACGCACTCCACAAGAGAAAATGTTTCTTTTGAGCATTCCGGTGAGCAATCTTGAGGATTGATTTGGTATTGTCGTCTTAAAATGGCTTTCTTACCCATACATGCTTCAAATTGTGCGACTTCCGTTTCATTAAAAAAACGAGGGGTTTGTGTTATCGTAAGTAAATAATTTTTCATAGCAAATGGTTTTTCAGAATATTGGAGTGGGAGTAAAATGCAGAGGTTGTCTTTTCTTGAGAGTAATACCCAAGCATGCATGCGCATCCCAGGAAAAACAGTATAGCCACTATAATACAATTCTTTGCTAATAACATCTGGTATCAATTGCATACGGTTTTCGTATTTTGTACACAATGCTGCAATAAAAATTCCAGCTAGGAGTAAATGTAATATCCAAAAACTAGTTTTTTTAACTTGCGACTTAAAAATTTCAGTTTTTGAAACCAGCAAAATACTAGCCCAGAGGGTGGGATAGATGTATCGAGCAAAATCCTCTAAACTCATCATTTGAAAAATAAAAACAATAAAAAGAGTACTTAAAAATAGTTTAAAGTTTTGTTTGACTAATTTTAAAGATAATAGTGTTCCCCAAAAATAAATGCACACTCCAAGGTACGTAAATATTGAAGAAAATCTTTCTGAGAAATGCTTCCAATTTAAAATTTTTAGCGGCCCACCATAATCGATGACTTCTTTAGCAAATGTTAGAGCAAAACACTTATGAAGGGAGTAAAGACAAATGAGAACAATAAAAGCAATGGAAAGAATTTTTCTAGATTCTTTTTCTTTAACGGGCAGCAATGTAAAAAGAATTAAAAAAATTCCACCGATTGAAGTTTCTTTTGCTAAAAATGTTATTGCAGTTAGAAATACTGCCCTTAATAAAATATTTTGTTTTTTTTGTTCTATGTACAAAGTCCATTCACAAACACTCAGCGTTAAAAATGGTAAAACCAATGTCTCCATCATGAGATGAGACGAGTTAAAAAATAAAAGAGGTGACGTAAAAAGAAACGGTCCAATAGCAGGGAGCTTTACGATCCTTACAAAGCGCCAAACTGAAAAAACTGTCAATAAAATATAGAAAAAATACAGCACATACGATTGTGGCAAAGGCAAAATCCATCCTAAAGTATGTGTGGCGATATAATTTAAAAAATAGAATAAAGCAGGTTTTCCAGATGAAAAAAAGTCTCCGGTTGGATGTGTGAGCGCAAGTTTTAGATAATTATTTTCGTCAATATGAATTCCAGTTGTGCGTAGACACCAAATCAATAACAAAAAAAACACTGCACAAGGGTAAAGAGCTTTACGAAGATTCTGAAGTATTAGCATTGCAAAATGAGAGTTGTGCGATTGTGTCAACTAGTCAATAGTTCCGTGCAAAGTGATGATGGTTTCAGTCATGCTGCCTCATCTAAATAGGCTAAAGAAATTGGAATTTTAAAGAGTTTTTTTAAATTAAAAAAACCTTTGTTTTACAGGTCTCCGAGTATAAATATACAAAAAGAGGCTCCTGCGTAACTGGTTTATATTTATTTCCTTTTTATACAGTTAAAATTTCATAACCTACTAAAATTAATAATAAAATATATAACTTATAAAATAATTTATTTTAAAATACATCTAATAGATTTAAATTATTTAGTAAAATATTAATATTTAAATAATAATTTTAAATATAATGCATAGTGTTATGCAGGACGATAGCGAGGCGTATATTTATTATGTGTGGACTTGCGGGCTGGGGACTGGACACTCCAGAGGGTAAGTTAAGAATGGCTGACCTACTACTAAATGCTGTAACACTTTTTAATTATCCGAGATATTGCATTTAAGTTCTACTGCGACAACCAATCTGCGGCGCCATTGCAGCGTACTCGAAGATTTTTAAGCTCAACATATCGCCCTGGATATGCCTCGCTTAAAAACTTCTGCGCTCGCTTCACTAGCTTGCATCTTGCTTGTCTCGCTACCAACTTAAATGCAATATCTCGGATTATAAGTGCTGTCGATTTTTTGCTGCAAGTTGTCCTTTTGTGCTACGACTGCGTTAGCTTTGTTGTAAAAATCGGACATTGGATTATTCGCCCTTTGCCCGCATTGAAGTGTGGAGCCTCATTGAAGAATCGTGTTGCCTCATTGAAGAATCTAACCAAGGAGGGACTGTCGAAAAAGTGCGATTTCAATAACTTTGTGACTTTGTTGAAATCCTCTAAAAAAGACGAAAAATCCTTAAAAAATTTTAAAATTATCTAATGATTTCAATACTGATTATGTAGATTTTGTAAAAAATTACTAGGATTTCAACAAACTGCTTTCAATTAAATTTTAGACCTTTTTCGACAGTCCCAAGGAACAAAAAAATCTTAAGATTTAACAACATAATACCGAGTATTTCAAAGATTAGGATAGGGAAAATTTAATGAAAGTATTGCTTTTAAATCCTCCTGGGAAAGAAATTTATATCCGCGATTATTTTTGCTCTAAAGTTTCAAAAACAAACTATATCTATACGCCTGTAGATTTACTGATTGTTGGTGCAAGATTATCCCATGTGGCAGAACTTGCTGCAATCGATGCTATTGCAGAAAAACTAAGTGAAGTCGAAGTTTTAAAAAAGGTTATGGAGTTTAATCCAGATGTCATTGTTTCACTTACTGCAAGTGTTAGCTGGTACTCTGATCTTTGTTTTTTTCAAAAATTAAGAAAATCCTACAATGGAAAACTTATTGTAAGTGGTGACGTCTTGATGGATGCCCCTGCAATGATCTTAAAGCAAGTGTCGTATTTTGATGCGATTCTTTTAGATTTTACAAGTGATGAAATAGTAGAGTTTTGTAATGGATCTCAAGGTCCTTTTCAAACCATTTATACACGGCCCAGAGGATTTGAAACCGGAGTATGCACAGCTGGAACGCGCGCAGGAAGCGCAAGCGACAATGCTCGATGCGCAGGCGACAAAGCAGGACGCAAATCCGACATCAGACGAAGTCTTGCCCTGCATGTAGCCTCTACAAATAAGAGCTATGAAATTCCTATTCCACCTCATGAACTTTTTCCACATTCAAAATATATGTATCCGTTTGTTAAAAAGAGCCCCTTTGCAACCGTTCTAACAGACTTTGGATGCGTTTTTAAATGTACATTTTGCATTCAAAGTCAGTTGGAGTTTAAAGCCCGATCTGTCGAAAATGTAATGAATGAATTGCGATATCTTAAAGAAAAAGGATTTAAAGAAATCTATTTTGCTGATCAAACTTTTGCCTTTAATCCTCAACGTGCAAAAAAATTATTTGAAGCCATGATAGAGGAAAATTTAAATTTTGGTTGGGTGGCTTTTTACCGAGTTGACTTGGTAAAAGATGAGCTCTTGAAACTCATGAAAAAGGCAGGTTGTCATACATTAATGTTTGGTATTGAAAGCGCAAATGAAGCGCTCCTAAAGGATTATAAAAAAAACATTCAACTTAAAACAGTTTGGTATGCACTTGAAAGCTGTAAGAGTTTAGATATACGGACTGTTGGCACATTTATTTTAGGATTTCCAGAAGAAACAAGACAAGATATTTTGCAAACAATTCAATTTTCTTTAGAGTTACCATTGGACTTTGTGAGCTACAATTTGGCAGTTCCAAGGAGTAAAACTTTATTCCGAGAAAAGGCCTTACGTCTTCATCGTATTGTGTCGGATTTGCTGGACGCAAATCCTCTGGGTATTATGTCGGATTTGCATCCCGCTTTATCGCCTACACATCGAGCATTGTCGCTTGCGCTTCCTGCGCGCATTCCAGCTGTGCAAGCTCCGGCAAATCCTCTGCTTGCAGATCCTTCTTCTTTTTTTCAAATGGATCAAAGTGGAAAATTTTCTACAATGGGCAATTCTCATCTTACAAAAAAAGAATTATTTCAATTAAGAAATTCAGCGCTTCGCCGATTTTATTTGAGACCAAGATATTTATTGAAAAGACTGATGAGTATTGGTGGTCTTCAAGATTTTTGGATACAACTTCAAAATGGCTTTGTGCTTTTAAGGGAAGCATTTAGTCACACCAAGCAGTTTCCAGAGTATTTACAGCATGACCAGGACAGAAGTGCAGAAAACTCTGAAAATTATTCTGAAAATAATAATGAAAAGCAAGTACAAAAAAGAGCTGCTTAAGCTTTAGCCAGTGTAAAGGCGCTGTACAAGCTTTCTTAGAGTGCAGAGTCTTCTCTTTGAGAAATAGTTTAGGGATTAATGGCTTAGCAGTTTAACAATGTTAATTAAAAAGGCCTCAATTTTGCAGGATATTTTAACTATGCGTAGGCGTGTTAAATGGTCGTTTTTTTTGTTTTTTGTTTTACTTGCTATACCATTTTTCTTGAAACATGCTTTTGTCTTAGTTGAGCGTCAACCCGAGATAGCGTCTAAAAATCAAGATCAGTTACAGCTTTCAAAACTTCGTTTAAACTTGCTTTTGTCCTTGGATTTATTAGTGCGCGCTCAAAGAGCACTTCATTGGAATACAGGAAGTTACACACGAGCTTTAGGCCGTGTTCCTGACGTTTTGGGGCCACTTACACATTATTATAATGTAGATATTCCAATTGCTTCTGAGAAGCAATTGCAAATTACAGCAGTTGGACAAGTCCACCAGCGTAGTTTATTAGAGCGGTCTTTTATATTTTTGTTGCATGGGGATAAAGTGCTCATAGATGAGAAATTTCAATTATGGGTAAATTTTCCTATGCCAGATCCTCCAAGAGAATATTTGCATACACTTGCCCGGAATGTTCTCTACCACATAGGAGGGCGCGCTACGACTGGAACAGTCGAGGCACATCTCTTAGCTTCTTCTCCAGATCACATGGTTTTAAAGCGGAAGGAACTAGATTTGTTAGAAGGTGTATTTCGTGGTTATTTCCGTTATGAGCTTCAGCCGACAACACAAGCACCCAATGCATTAGTTGCGGTTGGAATAAAGTTTCCAGTTAAAGGGGATGTGGTCGAGCCTGCCACCCGCACACTTGGTACGGGAGAAAAAGTGAGCAAAGCTGAAGAACGCAAAAGCATAAGCAGTTCTGAAGGTAGGGATCTTTTTGAGTGGGTACATGCCTATCGTCACTCTGTAGCTGTAGAGCAGGAGCTGGATAGTTACTTAGAAAAAATCTATTTAGCAGAAAGAATTCATCAAGCTCATACGGGTCAGTTTGCTCCTACTTTTAATAAATTAATTCCTAACTGGAATACACTTTCTTCTTTAAGTGTAGAAGCTGGTTCTCTTGTCATACAAGAATTCCAATTAGATTCTACTTTTGGATTTTATGCAGAAATTACCCAAAGAGATTTGAGTCGCAAGGCTTGGTCAATTAATGGGTATGGGCAAGTTTCTGAAATTTCTTCCATTTTTAATCTTTTAACTCAATGGGAACAATCGAGTGATTCAATGAGCCGACAAATAGCGACTTACGGCAATCCTTCGCTAAAAAATAATTTCCATAGGAAACCTTTACTTATTGATAAAGTTGAAACTGAAAAATAACCTTTTGACACTTTCACATCTTGTTCTTAAACTTAGAGGAGAAGTTTTGGATGTTTGAGCGCAATAATTACTCGAGATTAATAATCAGCCAAGGAAGGTAAAAATGAGTAAGTTCTTTTCAATTCTTTTAGTTTGTATTTTTTTAAGTGCATGTGCCTACAAGAAGTCTTCACCACCAAGGGAAAACGATGCTGTTAGTCAAATCTTACGGAGTATTGGCACTTCTACGCCTACACCACTAGAGCCCACCCAAAATGTTAACGCTACAAATTCGAATGGAAAAAATGGATCTGCGACAGGTCCTGTAGTTACTATTCATGAAGAAGTATTTGGAAAAAAATTACAAGTCAGTACTTTTGATTATCCTGTAGTCATTAATCCTCAAGTAGAAAAGTGGATTACGTATTTTACGGGAAAAGGCAAACCGTTTTTTGAAAAATATTTAGAAAGAGGTCGTTATTTTATTCCAGAAATAGCACGCATACTCAAAACTCATGGAATGCCCCAGGATCTTGTGTATTTAGCAATGATTGAAAGCGGATTTAATAACTCAGCAAAATCTCGAGCACGAGCAGTGGGACCGTGGCAATTTATAAGACAAACCGGTGCTCGGTATGGTTTAAAAATCGACTATTGGATGGATGAAAGGCGAGATACACGTAAAGCCACACTAGCAGCTATTGCATATTTAAAAGAACTTTATGCAGAATTTGGAAGTTGGGAATTATCTGCTGCAGGTTATAATGCAGGTGAAAACAAAGTTCGTCGAGCAATTAAAAGGTATAAAACTTTTAATTTTTGGGAACTTGCTAAGCACCGGTTCTTTAAACGAGAGACAAGAGACTATGTACCTAAAATTATGGCTGCAGCGATCCTTACTAAAAATCCTGAACTTTTTGGATTTCAAGATCCTTTTAATAAAGGATTAAAACCTGTTGTCAATCCAACTGCGTTTTTAGCACAAGAAGATACAGAAGAAGAATTAACTCCAAAAGAATTAGGTGAAGAGCTCTCTAAAAATGAGGATACCGCTGACGATCCAGAAAAAGACGAGAGTACAAATCTTTTGGTTGAAGAGGAGGGACCCGCTGCTGAATATGATGATAACCATGCTGTTGTATCACAAAATGTCCACCCGACGATTACACCTTCAGTGTATATGGTTGCGAATCCTCATGAACAGATTTTAGAATTTGAATTAAAAGGTCCTGTAGATTTGTTTACAGTTGCAAAAGCATCTGGACTGCCTTACTCCACAATGAAGTTGCTTAACCCTGAACTTTTACGATGGTGCACACCACCTTATTACAAAACTTATAAAATAAAACTTCCACAATCTGTAAAAGATCGATTTTTAGCTACTTATAATGATGATAGTTTTGATAGGCGGGTTGTATTTACTGCTTATAAAGTTCGACCAGGAGATAGTGTTTCGAAGGTAGCCAGTCGATTTCGTGTTGAAGCTTCCCCAATCCGAGAAATTAACGACATGTCATCTAGTCAAAACATGCTTCGAGTTGGAAGTTCTATCTTTCTGCCCGTTCCTACAGGATATAAGCGTGTGATAGCCAGCATCTATGATGACAAGCCTTCTCCACCAAGAAAGCGTTATCGTTATAAAAAGCGTCCTCGCTATCGTACTCATAGCGTGCGAGCTAAGCAGTTCCAAACTTCATCAAACACAAAAACTCGTTTGCGTCTTAAACCCAATCCATTGACCTCGCTTTAAGTTTCAATATACTTTGTCGCATTTACATCCAGTAAATGCTCCGGTACTCTTTAAAAGAGGTTTTTAAAAAATTTATGGAAAAACAATGGGATTGCTGCGTCGTTGGGAATACAGTAAGTGCCTTGTGGCTAAGTCATTGGTTTTGGAGTCGTGGAAAAACTGTAGCTTGGGTTTCTGATGGAAGACCTTTGAGCCCTTCTCAAGCTATGTTGCAAAGTGGATGGCTTTGGGCATTGCCAGAAGAAAATGTAAATAGTTTAACAAAATTTTTGCATGGATTACATGGGATTCAAAATGTATTGAGTCTGCCGGACAAATATTTTGAACTTGTATATTTCGATGCAAGATCATCCCGCCGTTTTAGAAAAATCGAGGAAGTAGAAATAGAGTGGGGTGAGCATGAAAAAAAATATTTTGAAGAAAAACAAATATTATGTAAAACATTAAGTCTTGATTTATGGGCTTGGCATAACGACCTCCAAACATTTCATTCTTCGCAAGAGAGTCCTCACAAGAGTTTTCAAGGTTATTCTGTATTAGAGCTTGAAACTAAAAATAAAAAATTAAATAAAATCAGGTTAACACAATTAAGAAGTTCAAACACTTTGTGCCTTGAAGCGAATGATTTTTTTCTATGTGATGACGAAGAGTATTGGCCCTCACTATTGAAAAACCTAGATGAGTCTAGAGTATTAGCGCAAGCCTATAAAGGGTTTCACTACCAAGGAGGTTTTGGTTTGCAATTTCTCCATAAAAATTTTAATTTTAATATTTCACAAGTAGCGATTCTCCCTCTTGTTATAAACCCATCTGAAAAAACTTCTATTTCTCATATTATAGGTCGGTTTGTTAGGGCAGCATCAGGAGAGACTCATAGTTATTGGGTGGGTCTGTTAAAGGATGAGGAGTTAGAGGATAATCCAGAAATTTTAAAAAAAATAAAACTTGCAAAAAAGGCGTTAGATCGTGCTTTTATGGGATTTAGTGAAAGCATACAAAAGGAAGTCGTTAGTTTTGAGCCTCAAATGAGAGTGTTTTCACATCCTAAGAATCCACCACTAGAAACATTAGGGAGTAGCATTATTACAGATAAAATGGGAGAGCTTCACTGTTTTTCTAGTTTAAAGAAAATCTTTGAAAAATATACAGCTGTCGAGAGCCTACCTGAAACATTGGCGAACGGTAATGGAGCGAGCGATTCTAAGGAGAGTTCTGTATGTCAACACAGCCCGCTCGCCGTGTAAGATCTCATACCTGTGGAGAATTGACCTCCGTTCATTCAGGACAAAAAGTTACTTTGCTCGGTTGGGTACACAAGAGAAGAGATCATGGGGGTGTTATTTTTCTTGATCTGCGAGACCGCTATGGCCTTGCTCAAATCGTTATTGATCCTGTTTTCCCTAATGCATATCAAGAAGGTGAAAAAGTTCGAAATGAATATGTTTTGCTAGCATGTGGGACTGTACGAAAACGCCCACAAGGCATGATGAATTCAAAACTAAAAACAGGAGAAATTGAAATCTATGTTGATCACTTAGAAATTCTTAGTGAAAGTAAGCCTCTTCCTTTTCCAATCGATGAAACCATGGAAGTATCAGAAAATTTACGCTTAAAGTATCGCTATTTGGATTTACGCCGATCCTATTTACAAAACAATCTTGTCACTCGTCATAAAACTGCTTGTATCGTTAGAAATTATTTAGATCGGGAAGGCTTTTTAGAAATAGAGACTCCCATTTTATATAAGAGTACTCCTGAAGGTGCGCGGGATTTTATTGTGCCTTCACGTGTTAATCCCGGAACATTTTATGCACTTCCTCAGTCTCCTCAAACTTTAAAACAACTTCTGATGGTAAGTGGTTTTGATCGCTATTACCAAATTGCAAGATGTTTTAGAGATGAAGATTTGAGAGCAGACAGGCAGCCTGAATTTTCTCAAATTGATATTGAAATGTCTTTTGTGGATGAAGAAGTTATATTTAAAATTTTTGAAGGGATGATGAAGGAAGTTTTTAAAGGGATTTTAGATATTGATATTTCATCTCCATTTTCACGTTTAACTTATAGTACGGCAATGCAAGACTACGGTGTAGATAAGCCAGATTTACGATTTGATATGAAATTAGTAGATCTCACAACGATGTTTCAAGAGAGTACATTTCAAGTTTTCAAAGATGCTATTCAACAAGGTGGAGTGATAAAAGCGCTCCCTGTATTTAATGCATCACTTGAGTTTTCAAGAAAAGACTTGGATGAATACACAAAATTTGTTTCTACTTATGGCGCAAAAGGATTGCTTTGGTATAAATTTGATGGAACATCGGAGATAAAAGGTCCAGCTGCAAAATTTTTATCCCCAAAAGAGTTAGAAAAATTTCAAAAAATTTTTCAAAACCGTGGTGTAGTTTTTGTTGTAGCAGATCAGCACACTAAAACAGTGAATGATGCTTTAGGAAATTTACGTATAAAAATTGCTGAGCGGCTGGGGTTATTGGATAAATCAAAATATTGTTTTACATGGGTAACTCATTTTCCTCTTTTGGAGTATGATCCTGCTCAAGGTCGTTATTTTGCGTGCCACCATCCTTTTACATCTCCTGTTCCTCAAGACATTGAAGATTTTATTGCAGGAAAAAATCTTGTTAAAACCCAGGCGAGTGCTTACGATTTAGTGCTCAATGGAGTTGAAATCGGTGGAGGAAGTTTAAGAATTTACAATCAAGCTGTCCAGCAAGCCATGTTTAATGCGCTAGGGTTGTCTCAAAAAGAAGCACAAGAAAAATTTGGATTTTTCTTGGAAGCGCTACAATATGGGACTCCTCCTCATGGTGGAATTGCGTTTGGTATGGATCGTTTGGCAATGATCCTTTGTGGTACAGACGCTATTCGTGAAGTAATGGCATTTCCAAAAACCCAGCGTGGACAATGCTTAATGAGTGAAAGTCCTTCAGCAGTTACACCTGAACAACTTGCTGAGCTTCGTATTGGAGTCCATCTTCAAAAATCCGGAGCGTAACACCAAATAGCATGAACTATCTTGAATTTTCTTTTAATACTCGTAAAAATAACCTTCAGCAATTACAACAAGGTACTCCAAAAATTTTTGAGGCTCTTATAGTAGGTGGAGGTATTGTAGGGGCAGGTTTAGCGAGAGAACTTGCGATTCGTGGCATTCAAACATTGCTTGTAGAAAAGGGAGATTTTGCAAGTGGTACGTCTAGTCGATCTAGCAAACTTATTCATGGTGGACTACGTTATCTTGAAATGTTTGATTTTAGACTTGTATTTGAGGCTTTAGCGGAAAGGCACTGGCTCCTTAAAACGCATCCACATTTAGTGCATCCCTTAGAATTTAATCTTCCAATCTATGAAAAAAAAAGAGCACCGCAGGGCTCACGTGGAAGTTTTCTTTTAGGGTTGGGGTTATGGCTTTATGATGCTCTTAGTTTATTCCGTACGCCTTTTTTTCATGGCAAGCGTTCAACGAGAGAACTCTTAAAACTTTTTCCTGGTTTACGTTCACAAGGTCTGCGAGGTAGTTATTATTATGCAGATGCTATGATGCTTGATGATGAGTTGGTATTAGAATGCTTGCTGGATGCATGTAGAAGACAAGCGCTTGCTTTAAATTATGCAAAGGTTTTAAAAATCAAAGCTCCTAATTCACAAGGACTTTATGAAGTATTAGTTCAAGATTGTTTATCCCAAAAAAAATCTAATGAAGCTTCAGAACCTTTTATAGTACATGCTAAAAAAGTTATTGTGTGTGTGGGACCCTGGACTGAACAAATTGGAGCAGATGTAGAAAAGGGATCTAATCGAAAATTAAAGCCTAGCCGAGGGGTTCATTTGATTTTGCCTTGGAAAAGATTCCCTGTGGACCGGTGTCTCGTTATGTATGCTCCTGATGGGAGACTTGTATTTGCCATTCCTAGAAAGGATTTAGGACCTGGTGCCGAACTCATTATTATTGGAACTACAGATGCACCTGAAAAAGGTTCGCTTGATGAAGTCTGTGCAACCCATCAAGATGTAGAGTATCTTTTAAATGTACTTAAAGCTTATTTCCCTCAGCAGAACTTTAAACCTGAAGATATTCTTATGACTTATGCTGGAGTAAGACCTTTGCTCGATGATGGTTCAAAAACAGAAGCAAATACTTCCCGTGAACATGAAATTTGGAAAAATGAAGCAGGTGTTATATTTATGGCGGGAGGAAAATATACAACATTCCGTAAAATCTCCCAGGAAATTGCAGATTTTGCATTTCCTCTTTCTCACAAAAACGAAAAAGAATCAAAAGCACCGCTTTCTACACCTGAAGATTATCATGCTAGATTAAGTGGAAAAATTTTATGGGGAAAATTTACAGAAGGATGGGTTCATTGGAAATTAGCACACCATGCTCCTTGCACCTTAGAAGATGTGGTTTTTCGTAGGTTACCGCTTTGGATGGCGGGCCGTGAGGTTTTTAATGAGGTTCTGCCTTCTTTAGTAGAGATATCTCAATCTTATTTTTCATGGTCAAAAGAAGAGCTAAACTTACAATTACAAAAAGTAGAACATCAGTTTAACAAAGCATTTCTTTTTTTAAAATAACCGTGTCCGGATGCCTTCTTTTTGGAAAAACTGCTTAATGGCATCTTTATCCAATCCTTCTAAGCGCCAAAGCAATTTATATAGGAGTTCCAATGTTTTTTTACCATCCTCAGACTGAGTTTTTGCTGTAAGAATTTTTACATCTTTTGTGATTTCTATCAGGTTATTGATAAGCATAGCAATATCAGTTTGAAACATTTTTGATTTTTCAATTTGCATGACCGTTTTATTAATATTTGCTGAAAGCTTATAAAGTAACTGAATGGATTTTGTAATGTCACCTTCATTTTCTTCAATGACTTCTTTTATTTTTCCAGCTAAATCAAAACTTTGAGAAATGAGTTGGTCAATACGAGGAGGATCAATTCCACGCAATACATCACTAGAAGTCACTTTAGGTGCCGTTAAGGTTCCAGGTGTCACTTCGATATAGCGCTCACCAATAATGCCTGCAATGTTAATATAAAATTTACTGTCTTTCCTGACTCCTTCAGCAGCTTCTTTTGAAATTGAGATTTTTAATTTGAGTGGGGTTAAAACTTTATCTGCTTTCGTGTCCGGTGCAGCATAGTCTTTGTCTGGAACAAAGAAATTAATTTTTTCTACACGTCCAACTTTAATTCCTGCAACTCGAACTGGGCTCCCTACTTCAATTCCACCTGCAAAGTTATAAGTTACAAAAAATTCAGTATTTTTTGTAAATGGATTTTTTGCACCCATCAACCATGCGAATACTAAGACAAGAATTAATGTGGCAGTTACTAAAAGCCCAACTTTGAGTTCGTTTGATGTTTTTTTCATAGTTTTCCTTTCGGTATTACAAAATCATTGAAAATGCAAATGTAAGTAAAAAATCTAAAACAATAACAAGAATAGTGGAAGTCACAACAGAGTTTGTGGTTGCATTTCCCACTCCTTCTGCACCAGCTTTACAGTAAAATCCATAATAACAAGAAATAATGGGAATAACGGCACCAAACACCATCCCTTTTACAAGAGCACACAGGAGGTCTTTGTCTGAAACAAATTGCGTTAAGCTGTTTAAATATTCTAAAAATCCAAAGTTATACTTTAAGACTGCTACAGAAATAGCACAAACCAAAGTTACAAAAATAGAAATAATCGTTAAGCTAGCTACAGCAATAATACTTGCTACAAAACGAGGATATACAAGATATTCAATGGGATCAATTTGCAAAAGTCTAAGAGCATCAATTTGTTCTGTAACTTTCATGGTGCCCACCTCTGCAGCGGTAGAGGCGCCTACTTTTGCAACTAAAAGCAAAGCAGGGATGGCAATCCCAAGTTCTCTTAAAACAAACTGCCCTGTAAATCCTGGAATCATTTCTACAGTATGTAGGGCTGTATCCATATGAAAAGCAATCTCTAAAGTAAACACCATACCTGCAAAGGCAGTAGCAACAAGGATAATGGGAAGAGAGCCAATTCCCATTAAGTACATGTGGTTTAGAATTTCACGAGGACGGTGTGGTCCTTTGATGCAAGTCATGAGAGTTTTTGCAAAAATATGAAAAACAGCTATCATAAAGCAATTCCTCCAGATGTGAGGGCTGTAAAAAATCTTTGAAAAGATTCCAATAAAAATGAGGTAAAAGAATTAGCAAAAACAATGAAAAGATTCGTATAAATTGCACTTTGAGTTACTGCAATTCCAACTCCCTTTGCGCCTCCACTTGTGTTGTATCCTTTATAGGTGCAAACTGAAGCTACAATTATTCCGTAAACAAAAGATTTAAATATACCACCTGTAATGCTCCAGACATCTGTAAAACGTGGTACGGATTGCAAGTATTGTAGTGTGTTGATGTTGTACAAGATACTTGCAATGAGCATGCTGCCTATGATTCCTACCATCAATCCAAAAACTAAGAGTAATAAGGAGCACACCACAATCGCAACAAAGCGCGGTACAATTAAGTATTCCATGGGATTTGTGCCGAGACACCGAATGGCATCAATTTGTTCTGTGACCCGCATAGTACCGAGCTCAGCAGCTGTATATGCACCTACTTTTCCAGCAAGTAAAAAGGATATAATCAGAGGTCCAATTTCACGAATTGTAGCAGATGTGTTTAACCCTCCTAATAAACTTGTGGCATCATACTGTGAGAGCATGAGTTGGAATTGAATGACTAAAATTGCACCAACAAAGAATCCAGAAAAAAGAACGGTTGTAAGAGAACGAAATCCTACTAAGCTAATTTGTTCAAGGATGAGAGGGAACGTTTTTGATAGAGAACATTTCCATGTTTTTAAAACTTCAAGTATGAAAAGTGTAATACCTCCAATTTCATTTATGATTTTCAGCATCTCACACCACACTGCTCGTGTCATTGTCCCTCGCCAAGTGCGCGGGTGGGCTCAACGCCTCAGATAGGAAATCTTGAATCAGTGGAGCAGGGTGTTTTTTAATTTCTTCAACAGTCCCTAGCGCTAATATTTTCCCTTGATCTAATACTAGAATCCGGTCTGCTATTTTCATGGCGCAACCCATGTCGTGGCTGACCACTAAACTTGTAACTTTTAATGTTCTAGAAAGTTCTAAAATAAGGTCGTTAATGGCATTTGTTGTAATAGGATCTAAAGCCGTTGTGGGCTCATCAAACAAAAGATACCGCGGTCCTGGAGCAATGGTCCGTGCAATGCTAACCCGTTTTTGCATTCCGTAGCTAATTTCAGGTGGTTTTTTCAATAAAATACTTTCATCTAAATGGACAAGCTTTAAACACTCTAATACCCTTTGCCGTGCTTTATCTTGCGTCCATTCTTGAAGTCCAAAGGCTACATTTTGATAGTTGGTTAAAGAATCCAAAAGGGCAGGATGCTGAAACACCATCCCACAAATTTTTCTAACTTCTGAGAGTTTGTCTTCTTGAAGTTCATTGACCGTGTATTGATCGACTTTCACTTTCCCACTCTCTGGTTTTAGTAAACCGACAAGATTTTTTAAAGTGACAGATTTACCCATTCCTGATTTTCCTAAAATAAAAAGTATTTCTCCAGTTTGAACAGTAAAGCTTACCCCATCTAAAACTTTTTTAGAACCAAAGGATTTATAAATATTTTCAAATACAATCATTGTGATCCTGTAAGGGGTCCATGTGTTAAACCTTTTATAAACTGTTGCACAGCTGGATTAGGATGCTGTCTTGTTTGCTCTGGCGTTCCTGTTTCAAGAAAGTACGCACCTTGCGGATCACGAATGAGAAGTCCAATCGTATCTGCAAGCTGGTAAGCACGCATGACATCGCTCATTACTGCAATAACAGTAGTCCCTAATTCTTTTTTAAGTCGTAAAATAAGATCTGCTATCATACGAGAAGTAATGGGGTCTAACCCTGCTGTTGGTTCGTCATAAAAAATTGCATCAGGCTCTACAATAAGTGCCCGAGCAATTCCTAAGCGTTTTTGCATTCCTCCAGACAGTTCATCTGGAAAAAGTTTTTCAGTTTTTTCAAGTCCTACCCATTCTAAAAATTTATTTATTTTTTCTTTTCTCTCATTGGTGGATAGCTTTGTGCGTTCTTGAAGTGGAAACTCTAAATTTTCAAAGACAGTTAAAGAGTCAAATAGTGCATTTTTTTGAAAAAGCATGCCTATGTTTTTAGTTTTTATCTCCGCTCTACCTTGGTCAGGATTTAAAAGCCCGGCTAGTATTTTAAGTAAGACAGATTTTCCAACACCACTTTGTCCTAATATAACAAGACTTTTAGATTGCATGACTTGAAAGCAGATATTTTTTAATATTTTTTGACTAAAAAATGTCTTAGAGATTTGTTCAGCTCGAATCATAGATTTTGACCAAGTTTAGCACAAGCTAGTGCAATAAGTTTTTTATTCGCATAGTGGCTTAAGCGATCCCGTAAATATGAAGCATTCATCCCTATTTCAGAAAATTTATAAGCTTTTCTAGGATCGTTTATAGATGTTTTCGCTTGCGCATAACTTTGTAAGAGTATGTTGTCTAAAAAAAGTTCCATTTTCCAGTTTTGAGTACTTAATGAATCTGCAAAACTAACAACAGCCTGCCAGGATTGAAGATTAATCTTTTCAAGATCCCTCAGAAATTTAATGGTATCGTCTTGCGCTAAAAAGCAAGCATTTTCTACTCCACCTGAAAGAAGGTTTAAACACTTTTCTTTAATATCTTGTGGAAATTCAATATTTAATTTTTTTAAAACGAGACTCAAGTTTTCTTCGCTCAAAGGTGAGAATGCTAAAAACTGACATCGACTAGCAATAGTTGGGAGCAGTAGCCCAGGTTCATGAGTGACGAGGACAAATCGAGTATGGTGTGGAGGTTCTTCTAAAATTTTTAAAAGGGAGTTTGCAGAGGTGTGGTTGAGTTTGTGTGCATCATCAATAACAATCAGCCTGAATCGCCCGTTATCCAGTGGGGCAAAAAACATGGTTTTCTGCATTTCACGAAGATCTTCAATTACAATTTGTTCGCCACGTGGAGAAATGATCGTAAGATCCAAGTGGCAAAGCTTTGCAGTTTTGATGCATGGAGAACAGTTGCCGCAGGCTTCATTATATTTTGTCGCATTTACATCCTGTAAATTCTCCGGGTGGTTTTTTCTCTCACAATTTACCCATTGAAAAAAAGCAAGAGCAGTAGTTTTTTTCCCAATGCCTTTAGGGCCACTAAACACAAAAGAACCAGCAAGTTTGTTTTGTAAAAAAAGACTTTGTAGTTGTCCCCACGCGTGCTCCTGCCCCAGTGGTTTTAAATTAAAGTTCTCTTTTAATTGAAATAGTGTTTCCATCGTGTGTGATTTTGAAGTTCCTTATAAATTTCTTGAGGTTCTTTTAGTGCCTCAAGCACAATAAACAGTTTTGGATTTTGATTTGAAAGAGTTTCAAAAGCTTTAAAAACTCGCACTTTAAAATCTTCTTTTTCTTGATCAAAGCGGTTTAAAGGACCTCGCTGTTGTGAGCGTCTGAGCGCTTCATTTTGTGGAAGTTTTAGCCAAATGACAAGATCTGGCTTAAGGCTGTTTGTGACAGTTTGATTGATCTTTTCTACTAATTCTATTCCAAGCCCTCTTCCATAGCCTTGATAAGCAAGCGTTGAAAAAGTAAACCGATCACAAAGTACATGTTTTTGCGAATCCAGAGCAGGTCGAATTACTTTTGCTACGTGTTCAGCTCTAGCTGCTTCATAGAGGTATAACTCTGTTAAAGGCTCCATGTTGGTATTGAGGATGAGTTCACGGATTTTTTCACCAATTGGTGTTCCACCTGGTTCTCGCGTACATAAAAGGGGTAGTCCTTTTTTTTTAAAGTCTTCAGAAATGAGGTTTTGTAATGTGGATTTTCCACATCCATCTCCACCTTCTAAACATACAAATGTTGCCATACATTAGAATTAACTAGAGCTTACTAAGAACGTCAAGCTTAGAGCGTTTAGTATGTAGGTGCTTGATCAGAATCGTAATTTGTTTCAACTGTAGGTGGTGTAACAGTCCCAGCATTGGGATCTGCTGGTTGAGGAGTATTAGGTTGTGAAACTTCTGAGGATTGAGCAATTTTTTCTGGGCTTTCTTCACTTGAGCTATAAAACTGAGGTGGTTCACGAGGGGCATCTGGTTGAGTTTGAGGTGCTACAAGTGGTGGATTAGCAGGAGCTGCCTGGATTGTTGTAGAGGATGTCGAAGGTGAGGGAGTGTTTATGTGATGTGGACGCGACAAAGGATTTTGATGCGTGACGCTACCTGCTCCAAAAGTTTTTGTAGTGTTTTTGTTTTTTCCTGTGCCAAGTAAGTCTTCTGTCGGAGTTGAAAAATTTTTAATTGGTTTTGGCAGGACTGGATTTTTAATTGCAGTTTCTGTGGCTTCTGTTTCCTGTTCCGGAGTGTTTACGTGATGTAAACGCGACAAATTATTTTGTGGACTAGCAAGCTCCCTTTTAGGTTTAGCGATATAATGTACAACTACAAATGTTCCCGTAAATACAAAAGCTAGACTAGCTGCTAGTGCAATAGTTTTTTTATTGCTTATAAAAAGTTCTTTGATTTTTGGTTTAAAAATAAGGATTTTTGAATAAAAAATTTCTGTAAAGGGTTTCTCAGTAGTTTGTGGTGGGTGCATTTTGTGCACGACATGAGGTTGGGGGAGGATTGCGGAAGCTTTTCCTACGGGAGTTTTTCCAATATTGGACGATGCTGGAGCATTTACGTGATGTGAATGCGACACAATGCTATGTGAAGGGTTTGCAGAAGTTCTTTGTATGGTGTCGGATTGGCTTTCAGATTCTATACGAGCAGAATATTCTTGAGTTCGTTTTTCGAGCTCGCGCTTCCTCTCATTAATGAGAATAAAGTAATCCACACCATTTGTTCGTTCTTCATTTAAGTCAACAACGTGGACATCTCTTAATTCTTGTGGCTTGGGTGGAGGCAGCCATCTTGGTTTTTTGTTCTCCATTTGAGGAGTCCTCCTCATTCTTATAATACATTATAATTTATTGCATTTACATCCCACGGAAAGATTTGAAGAACTCAAAAGGAAAACTTATGGGAAAAAATTGCACCTGTGTCCATTTGACAGCAGGCACGCGAGTGTTATCCTAATCTTAGGAATAGGGACTGTTGCCGAACGCTTTTCGCAGCGAAAAAGGGCGTTCGGTAACAGTCCCAAATAGGGCTTCCTCCTGGGATCCCCCAAATCAACTAGATCCAAAAGGAGGGTTACATGGATGTATTTAAAGCACTTCAAATTGTAGGTCTAATGGCTGGTCTTGCTTTTAGTTTTCAATCTAGTGCAGGTTTAATCAGTGGTGAACCTTTTTTTGCTAAGGATTTTGCTAAGGACACCAAGGCAAACACGGAAACTCATCAGTCTGCAGATGAAAGTCAAAGTGGCTCGGATGCTGCTACACGCACGGTCAGTAATGAAACACGAACAGCTGAAGCTGAGCAAGCAGAAGAGGCAAACGCTCCAACTAAGAGGCATCACGAAGGAAAATTAGCCAATCAATAGGGTACACAGGGTAATAAAAGATTTACCAGCAAGTCTCTTTAGGACTTGCTGGTAAATGAGAAGGTGTTTTTTAGATCTACTTAGAATAATTTAATATCAGCGTTTAAATTCACAGAAGTGGTGCTGATATTCTGATTTGTGTACCAGTTCAAGTAAGGAGAAAGTGTGACTCGATCATTTACTTGAATATCTACACCAGGCTCAAGATCCACTAAAGAAGTATTAGGATCACGGCTGTTTGGAATACCTGCTGTATTATAAACCACATTAGCTTCTTGTAGGATAAATGCACTGATCTTATCTGAAACAGCATAGCTAATTTGCGGGCCAGAATAAAGTTGAACCATATTCAAGTTCTTCCCTTTTGCATTAGTGTCCTGGGTTTGCATCCAAGCTTTTGCAAAGAAAAGCCCTGATAAAGAAAACCGCGATTTTGCAATTTGCACAGATGGATACAGAGAAGTTCTTACTGCTCCAATGGCGTTGTTATCCCGTGCACCTTGACTAGTAGGAGCATAGTAGCGGATATCGGCATCCATACTTACAGGATGAATTCCTATATTGCTAGAAAGGATCTCTTTTCTTTTTAATCGAATGTATGCATCGTTTAAGGATGCTCCGCGATCATTGTCTGTTAACTGGTAATTAAAATCCAAGACAGGCGTTAAAGAAAGTTTTTCTGAAAGCTTATAAGTCATGGATAAAAAATTACGTGTGCCCAAACCTGATTTTCCACCAATCGAGTCTGACGATGTCATGGAACTTACTGGATCAGACACTTGTGGACCAAACATCATTGTAAGAAAAGACATGTTGATTGGTAGTTTTTTAGCTTCAGGAGCCACACTTGAGCCCTGAGTTACAGACTGAGAAGTAGTACTGGTTGCAGCATAGCTATTAAAAGTTAAAGCTACAGTTGCAATTGTTAATATTTTAATTTTATTCATAAAACACCTCCAAAGTTTAATAGTTAAATGTCAGCTAATTTCAGCAAATGTGCTAATAACACAGCTTATTGCATGGTGTCAATAAAAATCTTTATTAATATAGTCTATTACTTTATTTTCCACTAAATTTAAAAGATAGGCGTAGTCTTGAGCGATAAGCAGTTACTTTGCCGTTTTCAACCTTGAGATCTTGCTCTACGACTTCAGCAACCCTTAAATCTCTTAGTGACTTGCTAGCTTGCTCTACTGCAAACTTAGCTGCTTCTTCCCAGGATTCTGCACTTGTTCCGATGACTTCAATGACTTTATAGATACTTGGCATTTTATGCTCCTTTTTCATTACACACGCGAGTTTCCTTTTTCCCCTCGTCATTTTTATTTTTCCTTACGTCAGGTCTATTTTCCCTTACGTTAGGTCTCGGGGTGGCGGTACTCGCAATTGTTATTAAGATTTTGCTTTATGACCATACCAACAATCTTATGAAGTGCAAATGAAATGAAATGAGTCATAATGCCTATACCAAAGAGCAAATTTAAAAGTAGCTATCAGTTTTATAAAATTTTGTGTGCTGCTCTTGTGAGACGATCTTGGATGGCAAGCCCAAGTCCACTTTTCTTGGTACAAGGTTCACAAAAAATCACTTGGGCTAGTGACTGATCCAAGAAGCGCAGCTCTTTATATAGATTTTGTGCAATTTGAGAAAGTTCTCCATTAGAGCTTAGCGATTTACAAATCACTTTTTTTTGCAGAAATTTCTCAAAATATTTTTTTTTATTTTCTGCTGAGCCTTGCATAAGTAATAGTCCCACTGTTTTTAATTTATTTTTAAATACAAAGTTTTTCCATTTAGAAGTAGGTAAAAGAATGAGAGGTTTTTTGGGAGCGTAGTGGTGTTTTAAAAGACCTGGGGATTGAATCGGTTGACCAGAGGATTTGCCGGAGCGCGCATTTTTTGATTTTTGGATTTTTATTTTTAAGACTTTCTCAAGCTCCTCTATTGAGACACCTCCTGGTCGTAAAAGTTTTAATTTTTTAGGTCCCTCTACAAGGATTACAGTGGATTCTATGCCCACACGACATGGCCCCCCATCCAAAATATAGGGGATTTTACCGCCTAATTCCTCTTTTACAGCTTGTGCAGAAGTTGGACTAATTTTTCCAAACTGGTTAGCACTTGGAGCAACGAGTGGTTCACCAAGCTCCATGAGAAGCTTTTGACAAATACTGTGAGCAGGTTGTCTGATAGCTACAGTTGAAAGTCCACTGGTCACAACAGAAGGGACTTGATAGTTTTTTGGCAAAACAAGTGTGAGTGGGCCTGGCCAGAATTTTTCAGTAATTTTTTCTAGAATTTTTTTCTGAAATCGTATTAAGCGGGAGTAGTCATATCCTTTGGGAATATGAACAATGAGGGGATCAAAATAGGGACGTTTTTTTGCTTTAAAAATTTTTTTCACTGCTGCTTTATCCCATACGATTGCAGCTAGTCCATAAACAGTTTCTGTGGGGATCGCAACGAGCTTGCCTTGACGCAATTGTTTTGCAGCAAATTTGATATTTCTTAAAGTAGGCTTTAGTATTTGAGTAATCATTATATTTTGTCGCATTAACATCACGTTAATGCTCCGGATATTTTGTCGCTTTTACTTGGACCTTGTCTCATGTACATCACGTACATGTGCATTGGATCTTGTCGCATGTACATCACGTACATGTGCATTGGATCTTGTCGCATGTACATCACGTACATGCTCAGGCCGTAAAAGCTCCGGATATTTTGTCGCATTAACATTACGTTAATGCTCCTGTATGGAGATTAAGCATGAGTCATTCAAAAAAACTAGAGCCAAAAGTAGCCATCTTAATGGGAAGTAGTTCGGATTATCCTGTGATGAAAGAAGCAGAAGATGCCTTAAAACAGTTTCAAATTCCTTCTGTTACTCGTGTGCTGTCTGCACATCGAACGCCTGAAGAAACCATAGAGTTTGCAAAAAAAGCTCGTGAGAATGGATTTAAAATCCTCATTGCAGGAGCAGGTGGCGCTGCTCATTTGCCAGGTGTGCTTGCTGCAATGACAGTCCTTCCTGTGATTGGAGTTCCCATTGCTTCAACTCCCTTACATGGCCAAGATGCTCTTTTAGCAATGGTTCAAATGCCCAAGGGTGTGCCTGTTGCAACAGTAGCCATTGGTGGAGCTTACAATGCAGGTATCTTAGCAGCACAAATTCTAGGAGTAGGTGGTAGCGAAGAAGTTTTAGAAAGAATTTTACAGTATAAGCGGGATCTTAAGCTTAAGATTTTATCTCAAAAGCTATGAAATTGAAGGTAGTCCTCACTATACTTGGTGTTTAATTAATTTGAATATTGCTTTTTTATATAAAAAGATATAAATTTAAATTCAAGACAGAAGAGGCATGAAATGAGTAAAGTAATGGTTTCAATTCCAGATCAACTCTTAAAAGAAATTGATGTAGTCGCTAAAAAAGAACATCAAAAAAGAAGTGAATTTTTAAAAAATTTAGCTATTCGTTATTTAGAGTTTAAAAAGAGAAAAAAAAACAAAAAAGAACTGAACCATTTACTGAGTGCTTCAGAGTCGAGTCTGAGTTTTTGGCATAATGCAATTGATGATGAAATCTGGAATAACCATTAGACAGCAGGATATTTTTCTTGTCCCCATCCCCTTTTCAGATTTGAGGGCAGTTAAAAAGCGTCCGGTCCTTATCATTTCAAATAACTTTTATCATCGTGAACAAGATGATTGTCTTGTCATGGCAATTACTTCTCAAATAGTTTCTGGACAGAGTTACAGCATAGTAATTGAAAAATTAGATCTTGAAGATGGTCTTTTGCCTAAGAAAAGTCAAATACGAGCGGATAAGGTTTATTCTGTTCACCAAAATATTTTAGTAAGATACTTTGGTCGACTGAGTTTAAAGAAATATGAAGAAGCGACTAGGAAATTGTATCAGCTTATTTCGAACGTTCAAGCAACCGATTAGCTACCAGTAAAGTAGGTCCAGTAGTAGGTCCAGCATTCTTCATAATTCCTTAATAAAAATAATAACTTAATAATCATTAGTTTAAGTAATAGGTTATTGGAAAATACCAGATTAAAATGGTATAATTTATGGATGGGGAATGCAGAGGGAATTAGCTTAAAAAATGCATCGGTCAGTCTATGGCAATATGTGCTGCAAAGGCAATATGTGCTGCAAAAGAAAAGGCTACAAAGGCTACAAATTTTTTGTCTCTTATTTTTTGCAATTACATTACTCGCGTCTTGTAAAGTTGGTGGGGGATCAAATAGCAGTTCAAGTAGTGCAGCTAGCGTGTCCCAAGATATTGTAACCCAAGCAAATAGTTTTAGAGTTGAAGCAGCCTCGAGTTCTGTTGCAGCAGGAAGCAATTTGTCGGTTACTGTAACTGCTCTGGATGGAAAAGGCTTTGCTATTTCTAATTATTCTGGCACCGTTTCTTTTACCTCAAGCGATAGTCAAGCCACCCTACCTGGTAGCACGGCTTATTCATCCAAAGACCAAGGCAAAAAAGCATTTACTGTAGTTTTAAAAACAGCTGGAAGTAGAACAGTGACCGTAACAAGTGGTGGAACATCGACTACGAGTGCAGCAATTACAGTTACTACAGCAGCAGCAACAAAATTAGGATTTTCTACTCAACCCTCTTCTACAGCTGTAGCTGCTACAGATCTTGTAGCTCAACCCCAGGTGGAAGTTTTGGATGCTTATAGCAATCGTGTGAGTTCAGCAACGAACTCTATTACATTAGCTGCTTATTCTAACTCCACATGCACAACTGCTGGAACAGGTACATTAAATGGGACAGTCACTGCTTCTGCAGTCAGTGGTGTGACAATAGGGTTTGCAGGAATAGATTACACACTTTCTGGTAGTCTGTATTTAAGAGCAGCAAGTACGGGGCTTACTTCTGCTTGTGCAAATCTTGTTACAGTAAGCAATGGGACACCCACTAAGCTTGGTTTTACAACCCAACCAAGCTCTTTAGTTACAGCTGGAGTTAATTTCTCATCGCAACCTAAAGTTGCAGTACAAGATGCAAATGGAAATACAACATCGGATGTAGGGAGTACAACCACAATTACATTGGCAGGTTATACGAATTCAATTTGCACTGCTGCAACAGGTACAGCCTTAAGCGGGACACTTGCAGTTGCAGCAGTTAGTGGTGTTTCAACCTATACCAATATCAACCACACTGTAGCTCAAACTATTTATATTCGTGCAGCTGGAGGAGGTTATACCGCTGCTTGTTCTAGTGCGGTTAGTGTGAGTCCAAATGTTGCAACCACAATTGCGTCTACAACAGGCAATAGCCAAACAGGAACAGTTGGGCAGACCTTGCCAACAAAGCTTACGGTCACTGTAACCGACGCCTATACGAATACTGTTTCAGGAACAACTGTTGCTTGGGCTGTTTCTAGTGGAGATGGAGATCTCGACATCAACACCAATCCTACAAACTCAGTAGGCATTTCAAATGCTAGTTACAAGCTAGGACCTACCTCTGGCACTCACACGATTACAGCTTCTGTCTCAGGACTCACAGGTTCTCCCATTACATTTACTGAGACAGCAAACGACATCGACACTTGGGTTGCGACAAACACAGTTGGTGCTATTGCTGCTAGAAGTGGGCACTGTTCTGCCTGGACAGGGACAGACCTTTTTGTCTGGGGTGGAATTGATACTGGAGGTATTAAGTTAAACACAGGTGGAGTCTATAATTTGACTGGAAACTCCTGGACTGCAACGACTACCACAGGTGCTACTACAGCAAGAGATGGGCATTCCTGTCTTTATGTGTCTTATGCAGGCCCTACAAACCGTATCATTGTTTGGGGAGGAGAAAACAGTGTTCCTAATCGACTCGATACAGGTGGAAGCTATAATCCAGCATTGGACATTTGGACTGCAACGGATACCTCAGAAGGAGATCGTCCTGCCACAAGGGAAGCCCACACTGCAGTTTGGGATACTGTAAATTCAGTCATGCTCATTTGGGGTGGAGTAGATGGCGCTACCTACCGCGGCACTGGGGCAAAATATAACCCAACAGAACCTGCTGGGAATGCCTGGGTTCCAATTACCACTACTAGCGCTCCTTCAGCGCGCTACGCCCATTCAGCAGTATGGACAGGAACAGGAGGCACCATGATCGTATGGGGTGGAGAAACCGATGCGACACCAACTTATACCAATACAGGTGGAGTCTATAATTCTACTGGAGACTCCTGGACTGCAACGACTACCACAGCTGCTCCTTCAGCAAGGAGAGAGCACTCTGGGGTTTGGACAAATACTACATTAAATAGAATGATTGTTTGGGCTGGAAGAACTGCTGCATCTACACACGTTAATGATGGAGGACTTTATCATCCTACAAATGGCTGGACTTCAGTTTCCTCTTCTGATGCTCCTGTAGCAAGAAGAGAGCATGTTGCAGCGTGGGCAGATCCCTATGGGATGATTATTTGGGGTGGATGGAACGGGACGAGTTATTACAATTCCGGTGGATTTTATGACCCCATTCGAAATGCTTGGGCAAGTACTTCTTTAGTCACTGCTCCTACAGCAAGAGCAAAATTTAGTGGAGCCTGGACAGGCAGTGTTTTAGCCCTGTGGGGTGGAGAAACAGCAACAACTCCAACACATACGAATACTGGCGGTAGATATACTCCAAAGATTTGGTCTGATACAGCGACGACAAGCGCACCTTCTGCACGTTATGGGCATACAGCTGTTTGGAATGGAACATACATGATCATTTGGGGTGGCGCCGATACGTCGTATTTAAATACGGGTGCGCGTTTTGATCCTACAACAAATTCTTGGCTAGCTTTAACTACAACCAATGCTGCAACTGCCCGGTACCACCACTCTGCTGTTTGGGATACTGTAAATTTAATCATGGTGGTGTGGGGTGGATATGATGGTAGTTCTTATTTAAATTCAGGTGGAAGGTATAATCCTGCTCTTAATACCTGGGATGCTACAGCTTTAGATACTACTGGTGCTCCTACAGCGCGTTTTCGGCATACTGGAGTTTGGACAGGAACTCGTATGGTAGTGTGGGGTGGACAAAATGCTAGCAGCGCATTTAATACAGGTGGAAGCTATAATCCAACAACAAACGTTTGGACTGCTACTACAACTACAAGCGCCCCTTCTGCACGCTATGGCCACACCGCTATTATAAATACTGCTTCGAGTTTAATGCAGGTGTGGGGTGGCTATACAGGTAGCGCTTATGTTGATTCTGGTGGGCTTTATAACTATGGCACCGATTCTTGGACGGCTATGACTACAACCAGTCCTCCGACTGCGCGGGCATTTCATTCAGCAGTTTGGGATACAACGAGCCTTGTGATGCGTGTTTGGGGAGGAGTTTCTAGCAGTGGCTATCTTAGTACTGGTGGTACCTACGATGATTCACCAGAGGCTTGGGTAGCGCTTAATAATACCGATGCCCCTACTGCACGGGCATACCATACAGCTATTTACACAGGTTCTCGCATGATTATTTGGGGCGGATTAGGCAGCAGCTATTTCAATGATGGTGGTGAGTATGATGCGACAAATGCAAACAACCCTTGGGCTATCACTCCTGCTAAAAATGCACCAGCTGCAAGGGCTCAGCACACGATGATATGGGATGGCACCCGTGCAATCATCTGGGGAGGCACGAACGGCGCTTCTTTTAGCTCCGGCAGTTTTTATAAACCATGAAACTTGACGCTGTGGGATTTTTCTAGACCGTAGTGATGTACTAGTGATACACTTATGGATAAGAGGTGTCGATGATGCCAACTAAAAATCCTAGGTTAAATGTTGTTTTAAACAATAACTTGTATGCAACTATAGAAAGACTAGCAAAGCAAGAAGGCAAGTCGATGTCTGTTGTTGCCAAAGAATTGATGGAAGATGCAATCGAAAAACACGAAGATTTGTTGCTATCTCAAATTACAATGAAGCGTGAAGATGTAAAAGGGAAAATAATAAGCCACGAAAAAGCATGGAAATAAGTCTATTTGTTATAGTTTATCTTGACACAGTTACCGAAAACGATATTCCGTCCTTACCAAAGACAATGCGTGATCTTATCAAACGCGCAATAGAAAGTAGACTTGCAGTCACCCGATAGGACTTGGTAAACCATTTAAAGACTAGAAATAACTTGAAGCTCAGTAAATTTTGCAATGACATCGAAGTCTCTGTCATAATGCCAAATAGTTGCTTTGTTTTGAATCCCGATTGCTGCAATTAGGCAGTCCATAGAAGACCGCATTGAAAAGCCTTGTCTTCTTGCAGAACGATAAATGTCTCCTGCTGCAAGATAGAGGTCGAGTCCAATTGGATTTGATAAACAAGGTAAAGCTAAAAACTGTTGGTGCACTTTATGATAAATCAAGTCGTTTTTTATCCCTTGGAGAACTTCCTGTATAACTGGAGGACATGTAGCTAAGGCTTGTAGTTTCTCTTGTGTTGGGGGGAGGTTAGGAGATTTACTAAAAAGATTTATCCAGACAGAGGTATCTACTAAGATCATGAACTTTTTTTGTTTGTTTTAAGAGAAGATTTTTTATCTTCCCTCATTTGTGAAAGGTTACCTTCCCATATCCCTTTTCCGAAAAAATCTGTTAATCCTCGAATGTGCGTTAATCGAATTGTTTCAGCAAGTGCTTGGTTAACGGCAGCAGAATAAGTTTTAACTCCAAGTAAACGTGTAGCTGTTTCCAAGAGTTTCTCATCAAGCACTAAATTTGTACGTTTCATGTGTATAGTATGACATAGCATAAAATCTTGGTCAATCTATAGTTGTAAAAATTTATTCGTGTTACATATTTAAGGCATAATCAATGAAAATTCAAATCCTAGAGCCTTGGAATAAGGTCACTTACAATGAAGCTCTTAAAGTACAAAAATCCCTCACTCAAAAGGAAGAAGTGGGCTGGTTGTTTTTTTGTCCGCCTCCTACTATCACAATTGGCAAGAGAGGGCATTTTAGCGATGTGCTCATTCCCATGGATGAAATAAAAAAACGAGGCATCAGTGTGCAGTTGGTGGATCGAGGTGGGCAGGTCACTTATCATGGGCCAGGTCAAATCTTAGGTTTCCCAATTGGAAGTCTTAAGTCCCATATTGGAGATTCACGTGGAGTAAAAAAATTTTTTAAAAAACTACACGACTTGTTTTCATCTTGGATAGTAAGTGAATTTCATCTTGCACTAGATCTCAATAAGGACTGTGCAGGAGTTTGGCTGCGCTCACAGGAAACCCAAATCCGAAAAAAGGTTTTAGCTTTTGGCATGCATTTTAGTTTAGAAGGAATGTCGCATGGATTTGCTCTAAACGTGCATCCTACTTTGTCGCATGCACATCACGTGCATGCTCCGACTACGGAAGATGCCTTTGACCTTATTGTACCCTGTGGAGAAGTGGGCGCAAAACCAGCGTATTTAGATCCTCATCAAAAAAAAGAGATGGGAACAGTGCTGCTGTCACTTTCAAATCTTTTTAAAACTCAGTGGTAATATTTCCTTTTTACATCACATAAATGTTCCTGCTATATTAAAAATGCATTCAATCGCGAGTACCGCCACCTCGAGACCTGACGTAAGGAAAAATAGAAATGACGAGGGGAAAAAGGAAACTTGCGTGTATTATAATAACATGGAGGATCTAACAAGATGGATATTTCACTTTTAACTTCAGAAGGTTTTTTATTTTTACTACGTTGGCTTCATTTTATTTTTGGAGTGATTTGGATTGGACATTTATATTATTTCAATTTTACTCAAGGTGGGTTTTTTGCAGAAACAGATGCAGCTACAAAATCTAATTGTATTCAGAAACTTGTTCCAAGAGCGCTGTGGTGGTTTAGGTGGGGAGCCATGTTTACGATGGCTACAGGTGTTCTCATATTACTGATGAAAGGACATCAAAATCCTACTCTTTTTGTAACAGCTTGGGGTGTTTCAATTTTAACTGGCGCAGCTTTAGGGCTTCTCATGTGGTATAATGTTTGGTTTGTGATTTGGCCCAATCAAAAAGTTGTGATTGAAAATGCTCTACAAACAGCAAGTGGAAAACCTGCTAACCCGCAAGCAGCAAGCTGTGCTGCAAAAGCTGGTCTTTGCTCAAGAAGCAATGTCTTGTTTTCATTCCCAATGCTATTTTTTATGGGAGCAGCTTCTCACTTGCCTTTAACTGTGACGACAACTAATTTTCTACCACTTCTTTTAGTGATTGGAGGCGTTTTAGTTGTGCTTGAACTCAATGGACTCAAAGGCAAAATGGGTCCAATGACTACCGTAAAAGGTGTCATTCACTGTGGAGTTGGTTTGACGTTAGTGCTTTATGTAATCATGGAAGTACTTACGAAATAATAGGACTTTTTAAGTGATTCGATACGATTGTCGTTATTATATAGGACGAAAGCCCTGTAAATTTAAAAGGGTGTGTGAGGGATGTCCTCACGTTGATCCATTTGATAAGAGAATTCTTATTATTAAACTTGGGGCATTGGGAGATTTACTCCGCACGATGCCCCTTTTAAAATCCTTAAAAGAAGCTTATCCACATTCTCAAGTGACATGGATTACAATCCCAAGTGCTGTGCCGTTATTGCAAAATAGTCCTTTTATTGATCAGGTTTGGATTACAGATGAAAATATTTCAACAAGACTATTAGCGCAGAAGTTTGATCTTGTTTTAAATTTTGATAAAGATACTCCCGCGCCTGAACTTGCAAGTTTAAGTCAAGCTCTAGCAAAAAAAGGTTTTGGGGTCTCTCCTCAAAGTGGCGCTTTGATTGCACTCAATGCTGCCTCAGAATATGCTTTAAATCTTGGTCTAGATGACAATTTAAAATTTTTTAAAAATCAAAAAACCTATCAGCATATTATTCATGAGATGGCTGAATTAAAAGTTCCTTCTCCAATGCACAGCTACGGCTTTGCTTTAACAGACCAAGAGAAAAATTTTTCTAAAAATTATTTTTCTACACAATCTGTGCAAAGTGGTTTTTTACTAGGGTTTAATCCTGGAGCAGGCCCTGTTTTTGCTACGAAACGTTGGATTTTAGAACGTTACACAGAACTTGCTGTAGAACTTTATAAAAGATACAAAACCATTCCTGTTCTTTTTGGAGGAAAAACAGAAGTTGAGCTGAATAATGAATTTGCGCAAAGATTAAAAGCACAAGGGGTTTCTTATTTAAGACCTGGTGAAAATCATTCCCTCCGAGAATTTGCTTCACTGTTATCGCATTGCCATGGAGTGATTACAGGTGACACGCTTGCAATGCACTTGAGCCTTTCATTAAATATTCCAACATTGGTTTTGTTTACGTCTACGTGTGCACAAGAAATTGAGATGTATGGAGTAGGAGATTATTTAGTTGGAAAAGCGCCCTGCGCACCTTGTTTTCTCTCCAAATGTTTTCAACCTAGTCAAATTTGCGCTGAAAGTATTTCTGTTGCAACCGTATTTGAAAAAGCTGCAAAGCATTTTAAGTTATATGCTTCCTAAAAGATTACAAAACGTTTTAAACTTAAATATTATGCTTCGTAATTTATTTAAGGCGCTACTTGTTAGTATACCTGTTTTGGGTTTTTTACGTCTCGTAGTGGATGTAGCTTTGCATCCTGAAAAATTTCAGTGGGATTTTCAGGTCCATTATGAGGCTGCAAAACTTTATTTTTCTGGACAGAATCCATATGAATTAACTTCTTTTGTTTTTTTACCTATTTCTATGTGGTTTTTTTATCCGTTAACGTGGTTTAGCTATTCCACAGCCTATTTACTCATTTTAGGGTTTAAAGTGGTTTGTGTGTTTTTACTTTTCTGGATTTGGAAAAAATATTTTTTAAAAGAAAATTGGGGACTTAGTTTTTTTATTTTTTGCTTGCTTGCTTTTTACAGCACTCTTCATTTGGATTTTAGAGCTGGCAATGTAACAGTCATTGAACAGTTTTTTTTGTGGATTGGGTTTGTTTTTTTTCTAGCAAGAAAATTTTTGTGGTTTAGTGTGTTTGTGATTTGTGCTGCATGTTTTAAAATACTACCTGCATTCTTTCTTATCCTTTTACTTTTTACAGGAAAACCAAGGGCTTTTTTTGATTTTTTAAGAGCTTGTCTTGCTATGGTATTGATTTTTGTTTTTTCTTATTACATGGGTGAAGAAATGATTGTAAAATTTCTAGCCACAGCAACGCAAAGAGTAGGGGAGGGCGGGGTTTATAGTCCCTCAACTCTAGCTTTTATTCGGGATTCCATGCCCTATTTTATGCGTTTAAATCTTTACCATCCGTATTTGCCACTCATTCTTTATCTCAGTGTCTGTGCAGCAGTGATTGCGATAAGCAGTCTGCTGATTAAAAAATTAAAATCGCCGTTTGAGTTCATTGTACTCGCTTGCTTTGTTTTTGCTTTAATACTCCCTCGTTTTAAAGATTATAGTTATGCGTTGCTATTAGTACCTGCTTTTTGTGTTTTAAAAGAAGCCTCAAAAAAGATTCCTTCTTTTTTTCCATTTTGTTTGATTTTTATCTTATCTCCAAAGTTTGTGCCGATTCCTCCCTGGTTTAACCATGTGGCTCCACTTTTTTGGGAGTACTACCCCTTGTTTTTAGCTTACTTTGCTTGGGGGTTGCTTGTTTGGTTAAAATGTTCAGAGCGAACTAATATTGCCTCAGATTGGTTGTCACAGTAGAACTTAAATGCAATATCTCGGATAATATGTAATCGTTCCACAAACCATCGCCCCTGCTAAGAACGCATCTAAGCCAGTCCTGATAGAAACTTCCATGCAGGCATTATGCGTATTCCCTCTTTAATATAGTCATGTGTCCCCGTTAAGCTTACTTGAAAACACTGTGGAATATTGAGTCTCTCTTTAAAATAGTACATCGTAGCAGATGGATTCTCCTCGGTAGTTTTAGCTTCAACTGCAAACCATGGAATATTTTTGTATGTGACAAGAAAGTCTATTTCTCGTTTATCCACATCACGCAAATAATGAAGCTCTATTGGATAACCTTCTGAATCATGAAGGTAGTGGCAAAATTTTAATAAATGTGCAGCCACAAGATTTTCAAATCGCGGTCCGGTAGAATTGACAGCAGACCAGTCCCAAAGATAAGCTTTCGGTTCCTTTTTCAAGCTTCTTATTCTTTGATGCATGTAAGGTCGAATACGATATAAAAAGTAGAGATTATCTAAAATTTCCATCCAATGTTTTACTGCTTTAAAGCTTACGTCTAGGTCTTCTCTTATAGAGTTTAATGAGAGTAGACTTGCTACCTTATCTGGAATCAGGCTACTTAAAAGTTCAATTCCAGATAGTTCGTGAATACGTTCTAAATCCCGAACGTCTTCACGGAAAAATTGTTCCATTTTTTCATTGAGCCAACGTCTATGTTTTTTTTCACTTTGAGATAAGAAAGGTTCTGGGAAACCACCAAATCGCAAAAGGGAGATGAGTGTCTCCTGTAATTCATTTTCGTTTTGAGTTTGAGGAAAACTCAGCAGTTCGAGAGGTTTAAGAACTGGAAGAGTTTTTTGAACTACTTCCGAAACTGTTAATGGATGCAATCGATGCAGATGATATCTGCCCTGGAGAGAGTCACCACCTTTTCTATAGAGGTCTAACCTGGCGCTGCCAGTGACCAAAAATTGGAGATGCTCTTTGTTTTTATCATACTCACCTTTGATAAAATTTTTCCAGTGTCTGTATTTATGAATCTCATCTAGAATTACAAGTTTTTTTTCCTCTAAATGCGAGTGAGTTTGCCATTGGGCTTGCACAATTTTTTTTTTATCTTCTCGATTATCCCAGTTTAAATAAACAGTACTATCTTGAGACAATAGTGATTTAGCAAAAGTGGTTTTACCAACTTGTCTTGGGCCACCAATAAAAACCATTTTTTCTGATAGATCTTCAAGGATGGTTGTTTTTAATGATCTTTCCATAATGAAAAATTTGCCATAAGGGAAATAAATAAGCAAATTATTTTGCTAATAGGAAAATTTATTACGGACACGAAAGAAAGCTAAACTTGTTTTATCGTTTATGGGACTGTCGAAAAAGTGCGATTTTAATAACTTTGTGACTTTGTTGAAATCCTCTAAAAAAAACGAAAAATGCTTAAAAAATTTTAAAATTATCTAATGATTTCAATACTGATTATGTAGATTTTGTAAAAAATTACTAGGATTTCAACAAACTGCTTTGAATTAAATTTTAGACCTTTTTCGACAGTCCCTTTATGTCGATACTTAAATACGTATGTCTCTATTAAACCGAGATATTGCATTTAAGTTCTACTGCGACAACCAATCTGCTGCGCTATTGCAGCGTACTCGAAGATTTTTAAGCTCAACATATCGCCCTGGATATGCCTCGCTTAAAAACTTCTGCGCTCGCTTCACTAGCTTGCATCTTGCTTGTCTCGCTACCAACTTAAATGCAATATCTCGGTTAAAGTATTTAGGATTAATTTACCTACTTGGTTTTTGCTATGAATCTTTTTCGCAGGATAAATACAATGTCTGCACTATAACGATTAACTCAAAAGAAGAGCGTGAAGCTTTTAAGGCGCGTTTAAATCCAAAAGAATTTAATTTTATTGAACTTACAGAATTAGGATCAACAAAAGATATAAAGCGAAATGACTGGTTTGGCCACGCGTGTAAGAGTGGTGTGCAATGCGACGTGCTCATTATTTCTGGGCATTTTGGAGGGGCTTTTGTAGGAAGCACTCCATTTAAACTTACTTTAGATGAATTGGAATACCATTCATGTATTGAGGACTGTAATGGAATTCTAAAAAATCCCCAGGAAGTATTTTTGTTTGGCTGTAATACCCTTGCAACTAAAGAAAAGGACGGTAGAAGCCCTGAAGAATATTTAAATACTTTGCTTCAACATGGGATCTCAAGAGGGGATGCAGAGGTGATTTTAGAAAGTCGATATGGTGTTTTTGGACAAAGTTTTAAAGATAGAATGCAACAAGTATTTTTTAAAATACCCAGGCTTTATGGATTTGAATCGAGAGCACCTACTGGAAAGCAGGTTCAAGCATCTTTAAAAAAATATTTACAAAAAAAGCAAAACTACGCTGCACATCTTGAAAAGCAAGCACTTGAATATTTAAGTACAGCACTAGTGCAAGCTAATTTCGATCTCAACAGATCGATCCATTTTAATAGCTTTACACAATGTTCTGGTCTTTCTCATCAAGATCCAAATAATGAGATTAAAAAAAATATTTGTGAAATACACAGTGAAAAGACCTCAATCAAAGATAAACTTTTAAAAATTCGTATTTTATTGAATGGGAAAAATTTATTAACTTATCTGCCCTCTGTAAAAACATTCTTTGAAAAAAACTCTCCTCAAAAATTTAAATCTGATGAAAAAAATATTTTTGATCAGATTGCATCTAATCCAAAAATTAAAGATGAGGTGTTGGGTGCACTAGAAAAAATTAAAGCTCCATCATTAAAAATTAATTTAGCAAAATTTGCAATGAGTATGGGTTTTATGGAGAGCAGTAACTTTAAGACTATTGTTAGCAGTGTTTTAAAAAATATTCTTAAATCTCCTGTTAGTATTGAAGCTAAAGATACAGCGTGCAGTATAAGCGGAGACCTTGAAGAATATTATGAGATGAGTCCACAAGATTACGATCAGGCGATTTTAAATGAGCACAATGGTTTAATTGCTCTTAGCTGTTTAAAGCCAACCAACCAGTCAGTAAAAAACAATATGGAGGAAGCAGCATTAAAATTACTAAAACCTAAAATGAAGAAAAAAGATATGGAGATCATTTGTCATTACTTAAACATTCGTAACCCAAGTAGCATAGATCTTAAAAAAATAGATCCTGCATTACTTAAAAATGAATATAGTTATCAAGCGTTAGCGTGCATGTTTCCAGGAAAATTTAAATTAAAGATATTCCTGAAAAAATAAAGCTAATCTGGACGTCGGAGAGTAGTACATTGACGCGCCATTTATATGAGGTTTCTAAAATCAATTATTTTTAAATTTTATAAGAGTTGTAGCTCATCTCTATATCTGTTCGGGTCTCCGAACAGATTGTTCGATAAAAAGTTGCAAAAAGCAACGCAACGCGGTAAATAGCGCTGTATGATTTTTGAGCACAGTAATTACAGAACTTATTTGAAAAGCGTTCTTTCTGAAAGGATTGCTAAAAATCCTTTATACTCGCTTCGATCTATGGCAGCACAATTAGGACTAGCTCCTTCAACACTTTCAGAAGTATTAAATGGAATCTCTAATATTTCTAATTCTACTGCAACATTAATTGCAAATAAGCTTGGTTTGACAAACCGCCAAGATGATTATTTTTTCTTACTTGTACAGCATGAAAGCACAAAAGATCCAAATATCAAAAGTTGCATTCTTAAGAAATTACAAACCTTAAATCCTAAAAGAGCTGTCAACGACCTCAGCGTTGATTATTTTAAAGTTATATCGGATTGGTACCATCTACCTATCTTGCAGATGCTAAATCTTAAGGATTTTAATTTTACTCCATCTAATGTTGCCAAACGATTAGGCATTACAAAGTTTGAAGTTGAAGTTGCAATCGATCGTATGGAACGCCTTGAACTCATTGTGCTGGATTCAAAAGGGCATTTTAGACGTACCCAAGAGCGTTGGCTGGTGCGCTCTGAAACGTCTAACCAAGCACTTAGACATTTCCATCGACAAATGTTGGCAAAGGCTACTGAGAGTCTAGAAAATCAAACCCCAAAGGAAAAATTTATTGGATCAGAAACCATGGCATTTGATCCAAAAGACTTAGAATCTGCTAAACAAATTATTGAAGAGTGCTTTAATAGACTTATTTCACTAGCAGAAAATGCAAATCAAAAAACCCAAGTTTATCATATTGGTGTGCAGTGTTTTAATTTAACGCCTGGCTTAAGGGTGTCAGGCTCAAGGAGGAATATTCAGTGAAGCATTTAATTATTGCATTATTTATAGTTTCTTTAAGTGTCCCTAGTTATGCAGCAACAAGTTCTGATGGGACAAGGGGTGGTGGGGAAGTAGCACTTAAAAAAAATGGTGAAATAGTTATAGCGGATTCATTGGAGCGTATTATTGGGACAGGTTTTTCAATCAAGTATGAACTTCATCAAGCTTTGTCATTAGCCGGGCACTTACTTGTTATCTATGGTGCAAAACCATATGATCTATATGAGAAAAGTGAAAGCCATACAATTTTTCCATATAAGGATTTAATATTTAAAACTTTTAATAAAGATGAATGGTTTCTGGGATATTATTTAAGCTCAGATTTTATTGAAAAAAATATTTTATCTAGAAAAATTGAATATCGTTTAGTGGATCAACTTCCTGAAATACCAGAATGTTTAATACACAACTCAAATACAGAAAAAAAACTTGATGATCCGGCCATTTTAACCACTGTAATGGGTGCTTGTACGAAAGGAAGAGTAACTTGGATTCATAAAGATTATTTCAATAAGATGTCAACCATCGATCAAGCAGCGCTTCTCATACATGAGGGGCTTCACCGTTTAACAGGCGATTATTTGCATGGTTTTATGACTGAATTTACTTCAGGTATTCGAACTGCTTTAGATATTTTTTATCAGCAACTACATGGAGGAAAACCTATTTTAAGTTCAGAGCAGGTTACTTCAATAAAATCTATGCTTCGTCAAATGATAAACCTCGATTTAACATCAGAGCATAATTTCTACAATACCTGGAATATTGTTAAAAACGGAGGAGCATTAGTTGGTCCGAGTCCAGCAAAAATTCCAGACACAGCTTATTTAGGAATCGGGTTAGTATTGCACGAATTTTCAGAAATTGGAGAAGGTGTGTTTGTGACTAATACGTATTGTCCATCTCCACATCAGTGGATCAATGGGTGTATTATGGATTTAGGTCCAGGAGCAGTGTTAAGGAATGTTTATTTCGCAGCAAGTGACAGTATGGGTGAAATTAAATTAGGAAAAAATTCTAGAATTGAAAATGTTATATTTAAGTCATTTATTCTTAAAAGCCAAGAATTTGTCAGACCAATAAATAAAAGTCAGGACATATTTTTAGAAGAAAAAGCAGTGATTGAAAACTCAATGATGACTCCAATTGTTGGGAGCCTCCACCTACGTAAGGGTGCTAAAATTTCAAATATAGCTCTTTCTAGCTTGAATCAACATGCATTTGTTGCAGACGGTCCCTATTCTCAAGCATTAGTTGCAATTGAGATGGGAGAGTTTTCTTTGTTATCCAATATTGACCATGGAGGTCTAGTGGGCCCTTCGTCTACAGAAATCAAAAAAGAATCGGATTGGATTCCTACTTTAAAAATTAAAAGCAATGCTAAGTTAGACTTTAAAGGTAAAGGCTTGCGGTGTCATTGTGACAAATGGGTATGTAATAAAGAAGGAAATATTTGTAATTGTGTAAAGGGTCCAGATGCTTATACCGCTTGGGGCCATGGGCTTCCTAAAATTATGAGTACTGTAAACATAAATTCTATTGCAGATATTATGACTCATTGTAATCAAAACATAAAAACTGTTTTAAATCATTGGATGGATTAGATCTTTCGAAAAACATTTAAGATTTTATTATTTACGACGATTGTCCTAAGGAAGGGGTCAATGGTGATTCGACATTATTTTAAAATAGGAATTTTTTGCCTTGCAGCCTTGCTTGCTGAAAATAGGAGTGGGGCAGAAGGAACTACAGCAGGCAATCTACAACCTGGATCTCCTGGATATTACACTTCTTTAATGAATTGGGTTGCTCGATCACAAACCAAAGTAAACCAAACAGGTAGTTCTCAAAATGCTTGTATGCTGTCAGATCCTGTTCTACTTCCTCCAAACAATAAACGCCCTCACCTGTCTACACCCAAAGATATAAAAGCTTGCAGAAATTTCTATGATTTTGTTTGTAAAAGCAAAAAATCCAAAACTGCTGAAACAACTCCATTGAGTTTTAATGAAGCAAAAGAATTTTTAAAAATCGTTTTAAGTGTAAGAAAAATCAATATTCTCCAAAGACTGCACAAAGAACCAACTACTGACATACAACCTGTTCATCGGTTTATTGATGCTGTTGAAGTTGAATTTTTAAAAAAAATTAACGCCTTGCAACCGCTTAATGGCTCTCCAGTTGAGGTTGCCCAACATATAGCTAAAAGCATTGACTCGTGTGCCTTAGAAAAACAAAAAGTTGGCAGTTCGGAGTTTGGCCTTAGTGGCTTTTGGGATGCATTACAACTTTGTTTAAATTTTGAGGTTAAAAAGCCTGCGAGCGCTTTTTTTTGTGAGCCTCAGTATGAGACATCTACCCAATACTTTACTGTAAAAATTTTAAATATGTGGCTTAAAACTAAAAAATTAAAGGCAAATAAAGACAAGGAAGCTCTTATTAAACAGATCTATTCACCTTATTGCAAAGAAGAAAATATAACGAGTACAACGCTGCTTGAGGTAGCAGCTTTAGATCCAGAGCTTAGAGAGTTTTTGGGGTGTAAAAACAAACAAGACCCTTGTCCAAATCAAGTTTTCTATGCGTATCATGACTATTTTGATGCTTTAAAGCGTGAAAAAAATTCTGGAATTGATTTTCAAGTAAGCCCAGTGTCCGTTGAAGCTAAAACAGGTGAGGTCCACATGACTGCTCACGAAGCATTGGAGCCAACTCCAGTAGCTCCAATAGACACACCTCCTGCAGACATTACATCTAGTACGGCAGAAGTTCTAGCTAGCCTTCCTCCTTTGCCAACAGAACTTGAAGTTTTTTCTCGACGTCATGAGGCTCGAGAGGGTGTTTTGGATTTGGCACAACAGAAGTGTCGTCAAAGTAAAGTTACTCAATACTCTCAATTACAAAATGCGTGTAAGAATGCTGTATCTACAGGAAGGGTGGATATTGACCTTTGGAATGGTCAAAATGAAGTTTTTACACAAGACGATTATGGTTTTGAGGTAGGTTGTGTGCAACGCTGCCGCTGTGAAGATTTTAAATGTTATAATCCTGAAGCAACTTATAAGAGTCAAAAAGAGCCTCAAGTAAAACCAAAAAATTCAGCTGATGCTAGAGCACTCGATTTAGAATTTATAACTCAATATGATGAATCGAGAAATCGTTTTAGTATTGTTGCAAAAGCATGTTTTTTAAAAGCAGCTCCTTCTATTAAACAAATACAAAGTCAATGTAGTAGTGCAAGTGGCGCCCAAGCTGTAAAAATTACTGATGGTAAAAAAGTTCAAGTAATAGGTGAGTTATCCAATGCAGTCTTTGATTTTAGTTGTGATTTTGAGTGTAAATGCGATTCCACGAATACGTGTAATGTTGAATATGTCTTGCCTGATCCTAGTGTAGAAATTCCACAAGCTTCTTCTGAGCAATTGCAAGCAGCAGCTGATTTTAAGGACCCTTTAATTAACCCTGTGGCATTGTCATTAAATCCTGTCTTATTAAAAGCTCTAACTGTGGCGAAAGTAGAGCCAGCACAACCACTAGGTGTTGAAGCCACTGCACCAGCAGTAGCAGCCTTAGAGCCAGCTCCAGCTCCAGCACAGCCACCACCAGCCCTAGAAGTAAAAGTACCCATAAGAAAAGTAGCGCTTTACGTGGATGATGAAAACCATGTTTTTAGACCACTTAATCCTGAGTTTGAAAAAAAGAAAAAAACTTTAAGAGTTAAAGAGCTAACTCCTGTCAAACTTCTAGAAAAGTTACCTCCTCAATATGAGAAGCGCTTAAAGGCTCGCACCCTTCTGTATGATAGAGCTAGAGAGGAATGTAAAAACCTACAAAACAAAGTATGTGCTAAAAATGCAAAGCCTGTTTTGCTCACTCAAGAAATAGGTGCAGAAGGATTTACAGAATCTACAGATAATGCAGCAACTTTTGAAAGTGATCGCTTTAGTATGCAGTTTGCATGTTCCTGTAATATCCAAGTGGATTATAAAAAGCAGCTTTCTCCACCTTGGACACTCCCAGATAAAACTATAGAAGCAAAAACTTTGGATTGGAAGCAATACGAGCCGCATGCTGTTAAAACTTGTAAAGAAGAACAAGCACTTCTTCTCTCTAAAGGGGTAGTTACCACTAATTGCACAGCTAAGAAAAATAGTATTACTCTTTATGGAGAAGCAGCACATGTGATGAAATGGAAAGGAGAATTAACTGCAAGCTACTTGCCATATACCTGTGACCATCAGTGTAGTTGCACCGAAAAACCAAATTGTGAGTCCATGCCTGTTTTATTGGAGCCCCTTGCACCGTAATAATTTTTCTGTAAAATATAAACAGGAGCATTTAGCGTGATGTAAATGCGACTGAATATTATGATGGCAGCAAAAGAATCCAGACTTGCAAAAATCATTGAGTATCATGATGAGAAACTTTGGTTTCAAAAAAAGAGCAACATCCTCACATTGGGTATAACGGTGAGCTCTGTTGATGAAATTGGAGATATTGAAGAAGTGCGCCTCCCTTCTGATGGGGATGATTTTGATAAAGATGATATTGTTTGTGAAATTGTAGGTAGCGCTGGGCGCATTCAATTATACACTCCTGCAGCAGGATTTGTTATAGCAGTAAACTCAGTACTGGAGTCCGATCCTGCAATCCTTGCAGAGGATCCTATTGATGAGGGATGGATTGTCCAAATTGAAATCCAAGATGATACAGACCTAAAAGAATATCTCTAGGCTTCTTTTAAAAGAAGCGGTATAAAGCTTCTACATAAAATGGAAGCAGCATTACAAAACAAAACTTTTTTAATTAAAACCTTTGGCTGTCAAATGAACAGCGCCGACACACAACGTATGAGTGTGCTTTTGTCTGAAGTTGGAGCAAAACAAGCACAGCATGTGGATGATGCCGATATCATTCTCATTAATGGATGTGAAATACGTGAAAAAGCAGTAGGAAAAGCTCTTTCAAGCCTTGGGGTTTTGAGGAAGTCTAAAACTAAAAAACAGGTTATTGGGATGGGTGGCTGCGTTGGCCAACTCGAAGGAAGCAAACTTTTTTCACGCAACCCTCATTTGGATTTTGTTTTTGGAACAGATACAATTGATGAACTTCCCGAAATTCTTCAGGAAGTATTTTCTGGCGGTCACCACATTGTTTATAATGCATTTGATAAGTCGAGGAAGTATTCAACAGAAACAAAAATTTTCAAACCGGAAGAATTTGCGTCCTGCAAATCTAACACAATCCAATGTCCATCTGCATTTGTAAACATCATGAAAGGCTGCGATAAGTTTTGTTCGTTTTGTATTGTGCCTTATACTCGTGGACGAGAAAAAAGTCGTACCTTAGAAGAGGTAGTTGAAGATGTAGAGCGCCTCGTTTCAAATGGGATTAAAGAAGTGGTATTGTTAGGCCAAAATGTGAACTCTTATGGAAAAGGTACATTGGATACTTTTCCAAAGCTATTGCAGGCAATAGACCAGATTCCAGATCTGAAACGCATTCGTTTTACAAGTTCACATCCAACAGATTTTAGTGATGAGCTCATTGAATGTTATGGCACGCTTAAGAAGCTTTGTCCGCAATTACACTTGCCTGTACAAAGTGGTTCCAATTCAGTTTTGGAAAAAATGCAACGGCATTATAAAATAGAAACTTATTATGAGCAGATTCAAAAGTGGAGAAAACTATGTAAATCTGGTGGACTATCAACGGATATTATTTTGGGTTTTCCAACTGAAACAGAAGAGGATTTTGAGTTGACACTAAAACTTTTAGAAGATCTTCGTTTTGATCTTGTGTATTCCTTTGCTTATAGTCCTCGACCTGGCACCAAAGCAGCACTCTTAAAAGATGACGTGCCACATGAAATTAAACATGAAAGACTTTTAAAATTTCAAAAAAAAGCTGTGGAAATTGCATGTGAAAATAACCAAAAGTTTATTCATCAAACTGTAGAAGTGTTAGTTGAAACACAGGCAAAAGCTATGAAATCTGCTCCATCCCAAAACATGTTTATGGGACGGACTCCATGCGGAAGAGTTGTGAATTTCCCTTATGATGGTTCAGCGGAGCCACCCGAGCATCGCGAAGCCTGCGGAGCGATCCCGAGCGAAGTCTGCGGAGCGATCCCGAGCGAAGTCTGCGGAGCGATCCAAGGGCAAGGGGCTGATGTAGGGCGTTTCCGTAATGAAGTGGTTGGAAAATTTATAAATTTGGAAATTACTTCTGCAACGGGTTTAGCACTGACAGGTAAAATCCCTGATTATTTAGCGCACGAGTTACCTTTTTTCCCCCTCGACATTTCTACTGTTCCTTACGTCAGGTCTCGGGATGGCGGTACTCGGGCTTAGGAGAATCGAATGGTTTATTCTTTTCAGGGAGTTACACCAAAAATTCATCCCAGTGTTTTTCAAGCTCCGAATAGTTCAATTGTAGGGCATGTAGAGTTAGCGCAAGATTGTTCCGTTTGGTTTAATGTTGTGATCCGTGGAGATGTGAACTCCATTCAAATTGGATCTGGTACAAATATTCAGGATGGGTCCATCTTACATGTTACTTACAAAACCGCTTCTCTAAAGATTGGTGCAAATGTTACTATTGGGCACATGGCCATGCTACACGGTTGTACGATTGAAGACTTTGTACTGATTGGGATGCGTGCCACAGTTATGGATCATGCAGAAATAGGGAAGGAATCATTGATTGGAGCTGGGGCATTGGTTATCCAAGGAACAAAAATTCCACCAAGAACTCTAGCAATGGGGTCTCCTGCAAAAGTAATTCGACCCCTTACAAAACAAGAAATTGATTTTTTGCACCAAAGTGCTGAAAATTATAAGCAATATGTAAAATGGTATCGAGAAGGTGGTTTTACTGAAAAGGGGCAACGATCCCTATAGGAGATTCTCATGACAGAGACCAAAGACAATACAATGCTACTTGAAGGGTTAACTTTTGATGATGTCCTTTTAGTTCCCCAGTTTTCTTCTGTTTTGCCTTCCCAGGTAGATATCACGACAAGACTCACTCAAAAACTCAGTTTAAAAATCCCTCTTTTATCTTCTGCTATGGACACTGTTACAGAAAGTAAAACTGCAATCGTCATGGCTCAAGAAGGCGGATTGGGTATCATCCATAAAAATTTTTCTCCTCATGATCAAGCAGCGGAAGTAGAAAAAGTTAAAAAATCAGAGTGGGGAATGATTTTAAATCCAGTCACCATTGGTCCAGATGCAAAGTTAAAAGAAGCCATTGCCCTTATGAATCGTTGTCATGTTTCTGGTGCACCCGTTACAGTGAACGGAAAGCTTGTAGGTATTCTTACAAATCGGGATATCCGCTTTGTAGAAAATTTGGAAACAAAAGTTAGTGAACTCATGACAAAAGATCGATTGGTGAGTGCAAAAGAAGGCATCACTTTAGAGGAAGCTAAAAAACTTCTTCATAAGCATCGTGTTGAAAAACTTCCAGTTGTAGATTCTCAAGGAAATTTAAAAGGTCTTTTTACGATGAAAGACATTCAAAAAAGAGAAGCATTTCCAAACGCAAATAAAGATCAATATGGGAGACTATTGGTGGGAGCTGCTGTAGGAGCAAGTGCTGATCTTAAAGAAAGGGCAGGGATGCTTAAAGATGCTGGGGTAGACGTGCTTTGCGTGGATTCTGCCCACGGACACAGTCAAGGTGTTATCGATACAGTGAAATTTTTAAAGAAAAACTTTATTCAATTTGAAGTGATCGCAGGTAATGTTGCTACAGCAGCTGGAGTAAGAGCCTTAATTGAAGCAGGCGCTGATGCAATCAAAATAGGTATGGGCCCTGGCAGTATTTGTACAACACGAGTGATTGCAGGAGTAGGTGTGCCACAGCTTACAGCAATACAAAACAGTGCTAAAGAGGCAAGCAAAAGCGGGATCCCTGTGATTGCAGATGGAGGTATTAAATACAGTGGAGATATTTCAAAGGCATTAGCAGCCGGAGCAAGTGCAATCATGATTGGATCGTTATTTGCTGGTACTGATGAAGCACCTGGTGAAATGATTTTGTATCAAGGACGGTCTTATAAAGTATATCGGGGGATGGGATCTGTAGATGCGATGAAAAAAGGCTCAAAAGACCGCTATGCGCAAGCAGACTTAGAAGATGTTGGAAAGCTAGTTGCTGAAGGAATTGAGGGGCGTGTGCCGTATCGTGGTTCACTGTCTAGCAATATTGGGCAACTTTTAGGTGGATTACGAGCAGGAATGGGATATCTTGGTGCACATAATTTAAAGTTGCTGCGTGAAGCTCAATTTATTCGAGTGAGTCAGGCAGCATTTTTAGAAAGCCATCCACACGATGTTGCGATTACAAAGGAAGCCCCGAACTATTGGATGAGTAACAGTTAGTTGTGGTAGTGATTTATTTAAATGTAGTGACTATTGCCGAATGCCCACATTTAGCAACAGTCCTTAACAACAGTCCTATGTAAACGGCTGGGTAGCTCAGTTGGTGAGAGCGGCGGATTCATAACCCGCAGGTCGGAGGTTCGATTCCTCCCCCAGCTATTTCTTGGGTGAGGTCAAGATTATTATTAGCTTGTTAATACGTTTGAGCCGATCCATAAGTTGCGAAATCACTATCTAGCATTGAGCGCCGTTGAGCATTAATCCACGAGGCAGATCGTTGAGTAGTAGAAATTTTTACTTCATCTATAACGCCATCAAAATATCTTGCAGATGTGGAACCCATTTTACGTTTTCCCCCAATATGAAAGCCAACCGTTGATTCGGACACAGCCCAGTTTAAGCTAGAGTTTCCTGAAGGAGAAGAACTAGGGGAGGTGGACTGATCCACTGCATTCACATAAACCTTGTTGTTGTTGCCAGTTAAGTTGGTTGCATCAAAAATACATGTAAAATAGTACCACGTATTGGCAAGCCAAGAACTAGTCGTACCCCATACATATCGAGAATTGCCAGAAGATTTAACTTTAAATCCAAGCTTGCCATCCATACTGGAGCTGTTACTACCAGTGTAGTCACCTCCACTTCCACTGCCTGCAACTAGCATAATGGCCATCTCGTTAGAGCCGTTTAAGTATTTTTCCATCAGTACTTGGCTCGTGGTACTCGTTGTTCCAAAGACAGCATCTAGCTTAAACCATCCTTCAAAAGACCCTGAACTAGGCAAGTCTCCAACCGTAGGATTTTGAAGATAATCTGATGTTCCATCAAAATTAAGTCCATCTCCAATAAAAGCAGAAAGTAATGAAAAATTTGATGCTCCAATGAGTCCTAAAGTACTCAAGTGATAAGTCCCTAAACTATCTAGTATGGGTGTTCCAAAAGCAGCTGGAGTTTGACTCATGTGCCAAACTGCACGGTAGTTATCAGTCCAAACGTTTGGTGCGTCTGCGCCAAATCCAACAGGAGTACCTGTGTGTTTATAATACATAAAAATAAAATCAGAAGTAGTGGCATCTAAAGTAGGCACCTTAACCCATATTAAAGAAGTCCCAGCATCTTCCCATTTTTCAATTTCATAACTTAAAAGTGTTGTCCCGTCTGGATCTGTAAAGCGAAGATCATTGCCCACACTACTTTCAAAATCACTGTAACTCACCCGAGAAGGTGTAAGTTTGATGAGAACAGGGATATTAGATTGAGTTTCAGATGGAGTAATTGAGTTATCAAACGTAATGCGAATGCGCCTTGTCCACTCACTATTCATCCACGCTTCATCTACAGAAAGACTAATTGAAACTGTGCTGTCACCACCTGAATTTGTAGCTGTAATCGTGTAGGATGCAGAAGCAGAAATTGCAGTTGGAGTGCCAGATAAAACACATTTTGAAGATAAAGATAATCCTAACGGCAGTGTAGGCACAGATTCACAGCTTATAATTTCACCACCAGAATTACTTGGAGTTTGCGATGAAAGAACAGAATTCTTATGGAATATAAAAAGCAACCCCGAGTAGCTAATAGCTGGTGCAATGTCATTAATAGCAATACTGATACTCACAGAAGTAGATCCACCTGAGTTAGAAGCTGTAATATTGTAAGCTGTGGTAGTGACTACAGCAGTTGGAGTTCCAGATAAAACACAAGTTGATGATAACAGCATTCCTGTTGGCAAAGCGGGTTCATATGCACAGCTTGTGATTTCACCTCCTTTACTACTTGGAGCTTGTGAAGAGATCGCCAGACCCTTAGTAAATATAAAAGGTGAACCACTATAAGTTAATTCAGTTGGAGGTGTGGATGTCCCCGTGGCTGGTGTTGTGGTATTTTTTTTTGTGCAACTCAATAAAAGAGCTAAATACCCTATTAAAAATATTAGAAATTTAAAGTGTATCCGCATAAACACCCTACCTTTTAAGATAGCAAATGTTATGCCATAAAAAATGTCACAGCGCAAAAAACAAGGGTGGAGAGTTAAACCGAGATATTGCATTTAAGTTGGTAGCGAGACAAGCAAGATGCAAGCTAGTGAAGCGAGCGCAGAAGTTTTTAAGCGAGGCATATCCAGGGC